>Ga0129306_1002066_pt1 | contig 19294 bp, 15 predicted proteins | sample P827metagenome_FD_94438 | JGI IMG/M metagenome (GOLD analysis project Ga0129306, IMG submission 94438) | Capybara group fecal microbial communities from Wisconsin, USA - P827 metagenome | ecosystem: Host-associated > Mammals > Digestive system > Large intestine > Fecal | place: USA: Wisconsin... | reverse complement strand
GTTACGGATTTACTGTCAGATTTTGATAAGGCTCTTAACGTGTTATTTGCAAAGGAATTTGTTGATTTACGAGAAGAGCATGAGCAGAATAAAAAATTGTACCAAAATCATGAACCATGCCCACCGAGAAAAACATGTACTGAGCGTGTTAGTGAGATTTGGGATTCTCTCTTAATTAAGCGAAAACTTGACCTAAGTCATACAAATGTTAATGCAAAAGTTTTTGATGGCAGTAGCTATCCCGGCAAGGAAATGAGTGATGGTGAGCGTGTCATTTTATATATGATTTGTCAGGCTCTTGACGTTCCATCAGGCTCTTTACTGATTATCGACGAGCCAGAGCTTCATATCCATAAATCAATAATGAATAAACTCTGGACGCGCTTGGAACAAGAACGCAGTGATTGTATATTTATGTACTTGACTCATGATCTAGACTTTGCCCAATCCCGTTTAAATGCCACAGTGTTTTGGATTAAGGAATATGACGGTAAATCTTGGACATTTGAACAACTCGATAAAATTGATTATCCTGATATGCCTGAAAAGTTAATTTATGAATTACTGGGTACACGACAAACAGTCATATTTGTAGAAGGGGAAAAAGGAAATAGCCCTGATTATGCTTTGTACCAACCTATTTACGGTGATAAATATCGTGTTATTCCTGTAGGTAGATGTGAAGATGTTATTCAGCGAGTGAAAGCGAGTACAACCTACCAACAGTTCAATAATATAAATGTATATGGGATTATTGATCGTGATTATAGAAATGATAAGGAGTTGAGTAATCTAGAGAAAGAGGGCGTTTTTGCTTTAAAAGTTGCAGAGGTGGAAAATTTATTCATTGTTCCTGAGGTGCTTACTATTTTGGAAACGTGCATGGGTAAGAATCCTGGAACGGCTGAAAAAGCCAAACAGAAAATTATTGAAGCGTTTAAGGAAAACAAACAGGAACAAATCGGTCGTGCTCTAGAACGAGAATTGCATTATCAGATAAATGAGCTTAAACATAAGAAATTGAGAAGCCCTGATGATATATGCAAATTTATAAATGATAAATTCTCGATAGATAATATTCAGAAATGGCTTTCTCAAAAGGAAGCCATGTTTAACAATGCTGTTGGCAATCCTGAAGAGATACTCAAAATTTACAATAATAAAGGACTGGTTAGTGATGTAAGTAAGGTTTTTGGTACTACTCAAAGGGAATTTATGTCAAGCGTTATAAATTATTTGAACAATAATGATTATCAATACAGGCCTCAACTAATAGAGGCTCTTCAGAAATATATCCCCAGTATTCACTAGGAGGCCTCAGCATGCCCAACATCATCACCGAAGACATGATCGAACAGGCGGCCATTGTCGCGCTCAGTGAGCGGCATGGCTATTCGGTGCTGCGGTGCTTTACGGAAAAGCCTGACGATCTGAACGACGGCACGGGGCGGTCGAACAAGCGGCAGGCTGTTCTGCCTGATGTAGTGCGCGCTTCGCTTCTGCGGCTCAATCCCGGCATTCCCGAGGCGGTGGTGAGTTCCGAGGCGGAGAAGCTGTGCCGTCCGTCGGGCGCTGGCGCTGATCTGATGAAGGCGAACTTCGGCAACTACAACAGGCTGCGCGACGGCATCACGGTGCAATACGAAGAGGACGGGCGCACGGTGAGCAGCCGTCTGCGGCTGGTCGACTTTGACGACGTGCGGAACAACGATTTTACGGTGGCGTCACAGATGTGGATGCGGGGCGAGGTGCATTGGCGCCGGCCGGACCTGCTGCTGTTCGTGAACGGACTGCCGCTTGTGTTCATTGAGCTGAAAAACGGCAACATTGCGGTAAAAACGGCGTATGACAAGAATCTGCGCGATTACCTGAAGGATATTCCGTTCCTGTTCGACTTCAATCAGGTCTGCGTGCTCTCGAACGGGATCGAGACGCGCCTTGGCAGTTTTTCGGCGGGGTACGAGTATTTCTTCGAGTGGCTGAAAAAGCACGACGAGAAGGAGTCGCCGGACCGGGAGGCGATCCGCGCCGCGGGTAGCAGCCTTGAATACTTTATCGACGGGCTGTGCCGGCCGGAGGCGCTGCTGGATTGCATTGAGAATTTTGTGCTGTTCGACCGCGGGCAGACGAAGATCATCGCCAAGTGTCACCAGTTTTTCGGCGTCAACAACGCTTTCGACGCATTTCTGCACAGGGAGGAGCGCCACGGCAAGCTGGGCGTGTTCTGGCACACGCAGGGCTCGGGCAAGAGCTTTTCGATGGTGATGCTGGCGCGCAAGATCATGCGCAAGTGCCCGGGGAATTTCACGTTTCTGGTGGTGACAGACCGCGACGATCTGGACGGTCAGATTTACAAGAACTTCCTGCGCACGGGCGTGGTGGCGGAGGGCGACGACGTGCGGCCGGGGAGCGGCGCGGCTCTGCGCGAGGCGCTGAAAACGAACAAGCATATTCTGTTTACGCTGATCCAGAAGTTCCGCTATGACAAGGGCAAGAAATATCCGCTGCTGTCGGACCGGAGCGATATTATCGTGATCGTGGACGAGGCGCATCGCACGCAGTACAAGGACCTGGCGGAGAACATGCGCACGGGGCTGCCGAACGCGCAGTATCTGGCGTTTACGGGGACGCCGCTGCTAGGGAGCAAGCGTCTGACGAACTCGTGGTTCGGTGATTATGTGAGCGAGTACAATTTCGCGGAGTCGATCAGGGATAACGCGACGGTGCCGCTGTATTATGTGAAGCGGGTGCCTGAGGTGGAGCTGCTGAACGCGTCGTTCGATGATCAGTTTGCCGAGATCCTCGAAGATGAGAACCTGACGGAGGCTGAGCATCAGCGGCTTGAAAATCACTATGCGAAGGAGCTTGAGGTGCTGCGCCGCGATGACCGTCTGGACGCGGTGGCGAAGCACATTGTGTTCCATTTCCCGCGGCGGGGCTTTCTTGGCAAGGGGATGGTGATCTCGGTCGACAAGTTCACGGCGGTGCGGATGTACGAAAAAGTGAGCCGATACTGGAAGGACGAGCTGAAATCTCTGAACGTGAAGATCGCGCGCTGTGAGGACGAGCGGGAAAAGGCAGAGCTGCGGCGTATTGCCGACTTTATGCGCAAGACTGAGATGGCTGTGGTAATCAGCGAGGATGCGGACGAGGCGGAGCGTTTTGCCAAAGAGGGGCTGGACATCAGGCCGATCCGCGAGCGGATGAACCGTCTGGATGAAAACGGCGGGGATATCGAGGATAATTTCAAGAATCCGGATCATCCACTTCGGCTTGTGTTTGTCTGCGCGATGTGGCTCACGGGGTTTGACGCGCCGTCGGTCTCGACGCTGTATCTGGACAAGCCAATGAAGGGGCACACTCTGATGCAGACAATCGCGCGCGCGAATCGCGTTTTTCCGGGCAAGGAGTGCGGGCTGATCGTTGATTATCTGGACGTGTTCAAGTATCTCAAACGCGCCCTGGCCGATTACGCTTCCGACGACGGCGAAGATCTGCCAGTGAAGGATGTCGCTAAGCTGCTGTCTCAGCTGAACGAGGCGGTCGATCTGACGTTTGCGTTCTGCCGCGAGCACGGCGTGGAACTGCAAAGGGCCGTAGACGAGGCGAATGTGTTTCAGAGCGTGTCGCTGTTTGAGGATTTCGCCAACGAGCTGCTGAAAAACGACGACGTGAAGCAGGAATTTGTCGCGCTGGCCAACACGGTCCACGGGCTGTACGAGGCGCTGCGGCCGGACATTTTCAAGATGGATTACGAGCCGCGGCGAAAGGACGCGGTCCTTTATCTGCAAGGGGTGATCGTGGGCAAGATCCGTCCTGAAAAGATTGAAGCGGCGCGGGCCCGTATCGATCAGCTGCTTGACGTGAGCGTGATCACGACGGAGGACGCCCGCGCGGTAACGATCACGAACAAGGGTAAGGAGCTTGACCTGTCCAAGCTGGATATCGACGAGCTGCGCGCTCAGTTTAAAAAGCTGAAGAACAAGAATCTTGAGATCGCCGATTTGCGCGAGTTCATCGAGCGAAAACTGGAAAGAATGCTGAAGCGCAACGTGACGCGCGCAAAGTTTTCGGAGCGGTTCCGCACGATCATCGACGAGTACAACGCGGGCGGCTCGCAAAACGACGATTTTTACGAAAAACTGCTGAAACTGATGGAAGAGCTGAGAATAGAAGAGGAACGCCACATCAAGGAAGAACTTTCGGAAGAGGAACTGGAGCTGTTCGACCTGCTGCGCAAAGATCACCTGACGGCCGATGAGGAGAAGAAAGTGAAGCTGGCGGCGAAAGCGCTGTATTCAACGCTGACCGAGAGGTGGAAAGAGCTTTTCGTCGTGGGCTGGCAGAACGATCCTCAGCCGAAGGAACGCGTGCGCAGAAGTATCATCGCCGTGCTGGACCAGTTCTTGCCGTCGTGCTACGACAGAACGGTCTTTAACCTGAAAAGTACGGTTGTTTTCGACCACATCGTCGATCAGGCGCGGACAGGATTTAACTGGTACGCATGATCTCATACTATTCTCTGATTGAAATGCTAAAAAAATCATAGGGGCGGTCCTGTGCTGCTGCCCGTCTTTGAGTTGGGCACACAATCTGAAGTCGGGCGACCGCATGGGGTCGCCCCTACGAGCGAATGATTCGCGGTTAAAAAAATCCGCCCGTCCCGAATGCCTCGGAACACGGGCGGATTTTTCGTGCGAAAAACTACGGCATCAGCACGCCGGGCAGCCACACGGAGATCTGCGGCACCAGCGTGAGCAAAATCAGCATGACGATCAGCGCCGGGAAGAACGGCATGAAGCCCTGCACCACCTCTTCGATCTTCTGATGCGTGATGTCGGCCAGAATGTACAGCCCCATGCCCACAGGCGGCGTGGCGATGCCAATAGTGAGGGCGAAGCACATCAGCACGCCGAGCTGCAGCGTGGTGACGCCAAGCTGCTCCATCAGCGGCAGCAGGATGGGCGTCAGCAGGATCATCGCGCTGGAGGCGGACATGAAGCAGCCCAGCACGAGCAGCAGCAGGTCGATGAGAATAAGCACTACGTACTTGTTCTGCGTCAGGCTGAGGATCAGCGCGGCCAGCTTGTTGGGCAGCATCTCCATCGTCAGGATGTACGACATGGTGCTGGCAAAGCCGAACAGGATCAGGCTGGAGGCGGCCATCACCATCGACTCGCGCACGGCCAGCCACAGAGCTTTCCATTTGAGCGTGCGGTAGATGATGCCCAGCAGGATGGAGTAGAGCACGGCCACGACGCCGGCCTCGGTGGGGCTGACCACGCCGCTTGTCATGCCGAACACGATGATGACGGGAGCCATCAGCGACCAGATGGCCTTTTTGAAGATGTTCCAGCGCTCGCGCATGGGCGTATACCGGCCGCGCGGGAAGATGTGGGGGCGCTTGATGGCGATGCGGGCGCACATGATCATCAGCGCCAGCGTGATGGCCACGCCGGGCAGGATGCCGGCCAAAAACAGGCGCGCGATCGACGTGTTGGTGACCACGCCAAACAGGATAAAGAACACGCTGGGCGGGATGATCGGCCCCACCATCGACGAGGCCAGCGTGATGCCGGTGCTGTATTTCAGGTCGTAGCCGTTGTCGGTCATCGACTTGATCTCGATGGGGCCAAGCGCGGCGCAGTCGGCCGCGGCCGCGCCGGAGATGCCGGCGAACACCATCGAGCACAGGCAGTTGACGTGCGCCAGGCCGCCGGGCCAATGGCCCACGCAGGCGTTGGCGAAGTTGAAGATCTGGTCGGCGACGCCGCACACGCCCATGATGTTGCCGGCCATCATGAAGAAGAACAGCGCCATCAGGTTCCAGGCCATAGCGCCGTCAACGACGCCTTGCGCGATCAGGTACATCGGCATGTCCGACAGGAAGCAGCCGACCGCCGCCGAAGCGCCCATGGCGACGATGACGGGTGCCTTCAAAAACAGCATGACGATAAGGGTGATGATAAGCGCGGCGGATACCATTTACAGCTCGCCTCCTTCGGCGGGGTGCGTTTCTGCGGGAGTGCCTTTGACGATGCGCCACAGGTTCCACAGCCCGTTGTAGATGATCGCCAGGCTGAGGATGTAGACGGGGATCAGGTTGGTCTCGGGCGGGAAGGGCAGATACTGATCGGTCATGCTCATGCCGACCAGCTCGGTGTAGTCCCAGGTGCCATACAGTAAAATGCCGCCAAAGATCGTGCACAGAACGTTGATGACAAACTCAACGATGTTTTTCAGCGCCTTGGGCAGATAATCGACGATGATGCCGACGCGCGTTTCGGTGCCTTTGAGAAAGTGCGAGGCGACGCCGGGCACGACGGAGAACAGGCCGAGGAACGTGAGCAGTTCCACCGTCCACGGCACGGGCTTGCCGATCGATCGCGAGACGATCTGCAGCGTGGCGACGGCGATCATCATGCAGCCGTTGAAGCCGAGCAGCCAGTCTAGGGCCGCGGCTATTTTTTTAGCCAAAGAAGATCTTCCTTTCTGATGCGATTTTTTTGGTAAGACAGATAACCGTGTACACGCAGGAGCGGCCCCGTGTGGCCGTCCGCTTTTTTGGGCACATGTATATCTACGTTTACGACCAGATTTGCACGATGGGTGCAATCGGGGGCTTTTTGTGAAGAGTGAAGTGTGATTTTGGGACAGGTGATTGCAATAAAGAAGCGGGCGGAAGCTGTGAAAGAAGTTCCGCCCGCTTTTGCGGCTCATGTGGAGGTGTAATTACTGGATGGCGCGGATCTTCTCGACGTATCCCTTGGGCAGATAATCGGATTCTTCCAGCGATTTGATGAAGGGCTCCATCTTGGCGCGCCAGGGAGCGAGATCGACCTCGATCATCTCGATGTGGTACTCGTCCTTCATCTTCTGGATGAGCTTGGCGCTTTCGTTCAGAGCCTGCTCGGTGACGTAGTCGCCGGCCTTGTCGAACTCGTCAAGCAGGATCTCCTGCTGCTCGGGCGTCAGCTTCTGGAAGGCGCGGTTGTTCATGACCACGGCCACCTGCTGCGGAAACTCGTTGGTGATCGTCAGATAAGGCGCCACTTCGCAGAACTTGAACAGATAGGCATCGACCACGGGGCAGGTGAGGGCTTCGACGGTACCCTGTTTGAGCGCCAGATACGTCTCGCTGTAGGGGATGACCGTCGCGGCGCAGCCAAGCTGCTCCCACGATTTGACGCTGGTGGGGTTGTTGGGCATACGCAGTTTGAGGCCCTGGAGGTCTTCGACCGACTTGATCGGCTTGCGCGAGGCGATGACGCGGAAGGGGCCGCGCAGCCAGTTCTTCTTGCGGTTGACAAAGATCAGACCGGCCTTTTTGAGCACTTCGGCTTCGGCTTCCTTCTCGATGTCGGAAAGCAGGAACTTTTGGTAGTGCTCGTTGTCGCGGAACACGTAGGGCACGGCGCCGATACGGAAGATCTTGCTGTACGCCTGATAGAACGCATAGCCGTCGGCGTAGAAATGCTGCACGCCGCGCACCATGTTGTCAAGCTGCTTCTTGCTGTCGCCAAGCACTTCGCCGAAGTAGCACTGAATTTCTACTTCGCCGTTAGTGCGGGCCTTGATGTTGTCGCAGGCGCGCTGGATGGCGACGCTCTCGGGATGGTCGGCGTTCATCTTGTTGCCAAGCTTCAGCTTGACGACGGCCTCGGCAGAGGCGGCGCTCATCACCATGGCGGCGAACAGGGCAAACAGGGCAAAACGTTTTTTCATACAAGAACTCTCCCTTCCAAGTATAACTTGTGTTTATAAACCGTTCGTTGAACGGGCGATACCGGGAATATTATACTAAATTTTTTGCGGTTGTAAAATGAAACGTGAAAACGTTTTTGCGTTGAGGCGCGTTTGAGGCGCGTTTAGTCGGGCCACACGTAGGCGCCGGGCTGGCGGTTTTTCAGGCTGGGCAGCTGCTCGCGGATCTGATCGACGTAATCGGGGTCGATTTCGGCATAGATGACCTGCTCGCGGTCTTCGGCGCAGGCGATCGTGACGCCCCACGGGTTGATGATCATCGAGCGGCCGTATGCCTGGAACGCCGGCTTTTTGCCGATCTGTCCGGGGGCCACGACATAGCACTGGTTCTCGATGGCGCGCGTCTTGAGGATGCATTCCCAGTGGTCTTTGCCTGTGAACATCGTGTAGTTGGCGGGCACAAACAGCACCTTGGCGCCTTTGAGGGCCTGGATGCGGTACAGCTCCGGGAAGCGCATGTCGTAGCAGATCGAAAGGCCGGCCTTGCAGAACTCGGTGTCGCACACCACCACTTTGTCGCCGGGCTTTTTGGTGTCAGATTCGCGGGTGGAGGGGCCGTTTTTGATCTCCACGTCATACATGTGGATCTTTTCGTATTTGCCGGCCAAGTTGCCGCTGGGATCATACAGCAGCGTGGTGTTGTACAGCTTGGTCTCGCCGGGGATGACCTCGCCGATACTGCCGCAGTGCAGCCAGATCTTGTGCTGCCTGGCCTTGGCCGCGAAGAACTCGCTCATCGGGCCGGGGATGGGCTCGGCGCTGGCGAACGTGCCTTCCTTGCTGCCGCAGAAATGGATGTTCTCGGCCATGGCGACGAACTGCGCGCCGTGGGCCGCCGCCTCGTCCACGAAACGGCCAACTTTTTCGATATTGGCCTGCTTGTTGTCCTGCGAGTCGATCTGCAGCACAGCCATCAAAAATTTGCTCATGCTCGTGTCTCCTTATAAAGACTACTTGGCGTTCTTCTCGAAATATTCCTTGATGAGCGCGCCGGCGCGGGTCACGTCGGCCATGTGTTCGCCGCCTGCGATACGCTCGCGCTTGCCGGGCTCGGTGGCCTGGATCTCGATGGCGCGCTTGCACACGGCCTCAGCCTCTTCGGGCGGCAGCACGACAAAACCGTTTTCGTCGCCCAGCACGATGTCGCCGGGGTTGACGCACACGCCGCAGCAGGTGACGGGCGTGTTGATCTCGCCGTCAAGGCCGAACAGGCGCGTGGTGATGGCCGACAGGCGGCGGTAGAGCACGATCAGGCCGTACTCGCGGATCTCGTCGATGTCGGTGGCGGCGCCGTCGACGATGACGCCCTCAACGCCGCTGACGTGCAGCGCCCACGACACCACGCCGCCCAGGGCCGCGTACTGCTGATCGCCGGCGCGGTCGATGACGAGCACGTCGCCGGGGCCGACCATCTCCGTCACCTTGTGCAGGAGCGTGCTGTCGTTGGAAGCCAGCTTGCACGTGACGGCGCGGCCGATGAAGCGCTTGCCGGGCAGCGAGATGAACAGCTGCTGGTTGTTGAAGCCGAAGTTGCGGAAGTGTCCGATCGTTGCCGGCTCGGCGGCACTGATGGCCTTCAGCTGCTCGTTGCTGAGGGTGACTTTGTTGGGATTGATGATCATAAAAATGCATCTCCTTTTGAAGTGTTCGCCCCGGTGAGACGGAGCAACGCGGTCGGCCTTTTTGCGAAAGTGCGTTGACAGCGTTTTGTGATGATGATATAACATTATAAACAGTTGGCGTTATCCGTCAAGGGGAAAACAGCGCGCGGTAAATAGAAATTGGTTATAAGTCCCTGCGGCCGTTTCCCCAAGCGGTTTATTCGAAAGCGAGGTCATGAACATGCGAAAATACCTGATGGCCGTGGTGCAGATGGACACGCGCGAAAACAAGGAAGCCAACCTGCGCGCCGCCTGCGGCTTCATCGACGAGGCAGCCGACCGCGGCGCCAGGTTCGTTTCGTTCCCCGAAGTGTTCAACGTGATCGATCAGGGCCAGGAGCCTCCGGAAGTCATCCCCGGCGGGCGCACGATCAGCCTGATGGCGCAAAAGGCGCGCGAGCGCGGCGTGTGGATCCACTGCGGCTCCATCGCCGAGGTTAACCCCGACGGCGACCGCTATTACAACACCACGGCGCTGCTGAACTCGAAGGGTGAGCTTGTCGCTGTCTACCGCAAGCTGCACACCTACGACGTGACGCTGCCCGACGGCACTGTGGCCGATGAGTCTGCTCGCGTCAAGCCCGGTCGCGAGATGGTGGTGGTGGATACGGAGATGGGCTGCCTGGGGCTGTCGATCTGCTACGACGTGCGCTTCCCGGAGTTGTACCGCTGGATGGCGCTGCACGGGGCGCAGATATTTTTCACCGGCGCCAGCTTCCGCATGGCCACGGGCAAGGATCACTGGGAGGTGCTGCAGCGCGCCCGCGCCATCGAAAACGGCTGCTACGTGGCGGCTGCCGCGCAGATCGGCAAAAAGAAGGGCACTATAGACACGTTCGGCTCAGCCATGATCGTCGACCCGTGGGGCACGGTGATCGCCCGCGCTGCCGAAAAGCCCGGCATCGCCGTGGGCGAGATCGACCTCGACTATCTCGACAAAGTGCGCGCCAACATGCCGTCACTGAAAAACCGCCGCAGCGACGTGTACGATACGGTTCGGCTCTAAGCGCGTTTGCGCCGGAATACCATATAATCAGGAGGAATCTTGTTATGATCGTGATCAATCCCAATGTCGTGACGCTTTCCAACGAAACGCTCGCCAGGTACCGTAACGTGGAGCCGGCGACGATCGGGCATTTCAAAAGCTTCGGCTTCAACACTGTCGATCTGCACCTGACCAAGCCCGACTGTCGCGTCGTGGGGCGCGCCGTGACCATGCGCATCCCGTCGATGGACAGCACGCTGTGCCACAAAATAGCCGAGTACCTGGGCCCCGGCGACATCCTCATGATCGACCGCGCCGGCGACCTGCAGTACGCGCCCATCGGCGGCGGCGTCGCCTATTCGATCGACCACAGCCGCCCGGAGGCGGTGATCCTTGACGGCGCCATGACCGACGTGGCCGAGGTGGAGGCGCTGTCCACGCCGTTTTTCTACCGCCGTCTGTCGGCCATCACCACGCGCCGTTTTGCCCACGACGGCGAGATCAACACCCCGATCAACTGCTGCGGCGCGGCCGTGAACCCCGGCGACATCGTTGTGGCCGACCGCAACGGCTTTGTCGTGCTCAAGCCGGAAGAAGCCGTCGATGTTTTTGAAGAAGCCCTGCGCCGCCAGAAGCGCGAGGAGGAGACGCTGAAAGCCTGGATCGACTCCGGCAAGACGCTGGCATCCATGTCCGGCACCGACGAGCTGCTCGAAAAAGTGCTGGGCAAAAAATAGCCCTGTTAATGATAAAAACAACGCTTCGGAGCCCTTGCGGGGGATTTCCGGAGCGTTGTTGTGTGCAATACTCGAAAAATACTATTCTTGAATCGAAATGCAACTCCTCTGTAGGGGCGGGCCCGTGTGTCCGCCCGTCTTTTTCGTCCCTTCGCAACGCAGGGGCGGGCGGCCGCGCTAAAAGCTGGTCGTGAAGTCAGTTTCGTACTCCCATTCGTCGGTGAACACGTATTGATTGCTCACCATCAGCGGCTTGTCGAAGCTGTCCCACATAAAGCGGCGCACGCGCAAAATAGGCGTGTTCTCGGGCAGCTCCAGATAGCGCGCAAACCTCGCGGGCGGCACGCGCACGGCCAGCCGCTCGTGCGTGCGGCGCACCGAGGCGTTGAACTTGGAAGCCAGCAGCTCTTTGAGCGACATGAAATCGCCCGCGGCGCGGAACACTCTCAGGTCGTAGTGCGGCGTGAAGTAATTTTCAAGCAGCACCGCCGGCCGCTCGTCGATGCACTGCAGACGCACCAGCCTTGTACCCGGCGTCGTTTTGCTCAGGCCCAGAAATTCGCATATCTCAGCATCGTCGGGCAGCTGCGTGTCAAGCTCCATAGTGCGGGCCGTCAGTCGGCCCCAGAAGCGCTCATAGCATTTTAAAAAGCCGGTGGCGATCAGCCACGGGCTGGAGCGCGCCTGCTCGGTGACAAACGTGCCCTTGCCCTGACGCCGCGTCACCAGCCCCTCGTTTTCGAGCACGCCCAGGGCCTGACGCACGGGGGCGCGGCTGGTGCCGTAAATTTTTTCCAGTTCGGTCTCGGTTGGCAGCAGCGCGCCGGGCGCGTACTCGCCCTGACAGATCTTGTACTGCAAGTCGCGGTATATTTGAAAATACAGCGGGATCGCCATAATGTCTCGCCCTCTTTCGCATTCTGTGTAAATTTATTATAACGACATAACATTATAAAATGGAGGGCGTTTTGTCAAGGGCAGAGGGGGATTTCTGCTCCGCAAAAAAAGAGAGCCCTGAACGCGCAGGTTCAGGGCTCTTTATAGGAGACGCTGATAAATTCGCCCGCGCCCCGCCGGGCCTTTTGCCGATCAGCTGCTCGCGAAGCTCGTCAACATAGCCCCACTATGCTTCCTCGCTTCGTTCGCGCTTATCGACGAAATCCCCTGGCGGGTCATCCGGCTCATTTAATCAGTGTCTCCTACATTTTGCTACAAATTTTTGCGCTCATTCATCCGGCAGCGTTCGGCCGCCGTGACGGCGCAAAAAGTCGCGGATCAGCCAGCCGGCCACGGTGATCGTGCCGGGCACGTTGTTGGGGATCTCTTCGGGCGCAAACCATTTGGCTGTGGCGATCTCCGTGCCGTCGGGAGCAAGCTCGCCGCTTTTCCATTTGGCGCGGCAGGCCAGCATCAGCGACCGGGGGAACGGCCAGTACTGGCTGAACAGATATTCGATGCTGCTTCTGTCAACTTCGACGCCCACCTCTTCGCGCACCTCGCGCACCACGGCGTCTTCGATTGATTCGCCCACCTCCAGAAAGCCGGCCAGAACGCTGTACCGCCCGGTCTTGTTCATCTTGTTGACAGCTAACAGCAGCTTGCCGTCGCGCTCCACGGCCACGATCATGGCCGGACAGATGACGGGGAAGAGCATGTGCCCGCACTTGGGACACTTCATCGCGCGCTCGTCGGTGTGCGATTGTTCCATTTTTGTGCCGCAGCGGCCGCAGTATTGCGCCTGAGATTTCCAGTCCATCAGCCCCCATGCTGTGGACATGACGCGGAATGCCTCAGGGCCGAACTCTATACCGAACGTGCGGCGGTCGATCGCCGTCCAGCCTTCGGGCAGCGGCGCGTCTTTGCTCATTTTGCCCCAGGAACAGCCGCGCGGCTGGAGCGACCCAAACGAGCCGCCGTCCAGCAACGTCAGCGAGGCGGCATCGTCTTGGCTGGGCAGTTTGCCGCGAAACAGCAGCAGATCGCCGCCGCGGAAGATAAACGCTTTTTTTTCGTCGTTACACATGCAGGCCGAACCACGTCTTGGCAAACCAGACGACGCACAGCGAAAGCAGGGCGGCGCCGATGGTCATGAACAACATTTCGATGAAAACGACAAAGTACGCTTCCTGGCGCACTACCGCGGCAAAGAACGCCAGCAACGCCAGCACAACAGCAACGGCCAGTATGCTGAAGGCCAATGCGGTCCACGCGCCGCCTGCAAAGAAAAACGGCGACAGGATCAAAACAGAGGCGGCTATGGCGGTGATGAGTGCGGTAAAAGCGGCAGCCCCGGGGTGCTGGCGCCCGGTCGCGGCCTTCTGCGATGACCAGCCGGTGGCGGCAGCGGCAAAGACTGCCGCGGCTGCGGCGCAGAACCCGGCGACGGCAGCCGCGCGCTTGTCGTTGAAGACGGTAATGAACCCCGCCAGCGAGCCGACGATCAACAGCACGGCGCTGTACAACCCTGTGACGATCGAGCCGATGCCGCGCAGGCCCTCCTGATTGATGACCTCGCGCAGCTGGATGCGATGACGCTCGCCGCTCTCGCTCACGACTAAGGCGTCGGGGATGTCCCTGGCGGTGGTGGAGAAGTATGTGCGCGCTTCCGCCTCGCCTGCCTCAAGACGGCTGATCACGAACGAGCTGCCGAAGACCAGCGACAGCAGTCGCCAGCCGCACACGCTCAGGAACGAAGCTTTGCCCTTCTTTTCGGTATACTGTTCGAGCCGCTCGGCGTTGACTGCCTTCTCGCTGGCAACGCGCATCAGCATCTCGCCGCCGCGGCCGTTAACGCGCCGCGCCAAAAATTTGTACACGGAGCTGGCCGTAGCCTCGCGCTTCTGCATCTCGCGCACGATCGCCAGCGTGTCCTTTGAAGGGCGTCTGGCGAGCACTTCTGCGTGTTCGTCATAATATTCCTGCGGCTGTCTGCCCGTGCTCTGCGTGTTTTCGTCCATGACGTAGAACCTCCTCACGATCGAGAATAGGCACGGCTGTGTGCCGAGCCTGTATAGATGATACAACTCTAAAACTATTATAACATAGAAGTGAAGTTAAAAAAATACGTGCGGAAGGATTAATATGATCTTTGTATGGCAAAAAAGAGGTGCCGCCGCCTGACAGCGCATGAACAACGGCGTGAAACCTCCGTGCGGGAGAGTTTCACGCCGTTGTTTGTTTATTCTTTGACGCCCAGGAGACGTTCGGGCGTCTCCTTGAACATCATCCGCAGTTCACCTTCCGAAAATCCCTGATCGAGCAGCTCGCGCGCGTACAGCTCAAGCCCCTCGTCGGAATAGGGCGACTTTGGCTGGCCGAAGTCGGTGGACAAGATGACGTGCTCAACACCCACGGCGCGTATTTGGGCCGCTATCGTCTCGATGGGCGTGCGGCCGTAAAACGTGGTGAAATAGCAGTGTTCGATCACCGCGCCGAGCGATACGGCTTCCTGTTGCTGTTCGACCGTGTATGCGTCGGCTGGGTTGTCGGCGTGGGTGACGACGGCCTGCACGCCGGAGACTGCGCACTCTCTGACAACGGCCAGCCCTTCGGCGGCGCCGATGTGACCGGTGGCCACGATCATATCGTAGCGTTTGGCCATGGCGATCACGGCTTTTGCTTCGGCCATGAGCGCGCCCGTTTCGTCACATACGGCGATGCCGTCGGCAAGCGGCGTTTCCGGCTTGCTGCGGGCGTGGAACCGGCGATACGACAACGCGTCCATCGTCGGGAACCAGACGATGCGCCCGCCCATCTTGCCGCACGATTCTACGGCGGCGGGATTGAGCGCGCCCTGCGAGTTGTTCAGCGTCACGCCGCCGAAAAAGCGCATGGCGGGAAAACCCTCGTTCAGAAGCGCCGCCCGCGGAGCCGTATCGGCGTAATGACATTTGATCAGCGCTCCGGCCAGCCCTGCGGAAGCAAAGCGGCGCGCCAGCTCCAGATCGGAGCACTTGCGCGGCCCCACGTCGGGGGCGGTGTGGATGTGCATTTCAAAAGCGCCGCGAAGAAGTTCGAGCATCGAAAATACCTCCTATGAAAAAATCGCGCCGGACGGTGCGAGATCATCCGGCGCGAGAAAAAATCCAAAACTAAGGATACACTGATTAAATGAGCCAGATGGGCCGCCAAGGGATTTCGTCGATTGGCGCGAACGAAGCGAAGAGGCATAGCGGGACTATGTTGACGACGCGAAGCTAGTCCTTTAGGGCTCGCTTCGCGAGCAGCCAATCGGCGAAAGGCCCGGCGGGGCGCGGGCGAATTAATCAGCGTCTCCTTAATAGGGCAGGTAGAAGGGGATGACGGCGATGATGACCAGATAGGTGAGGAACATCATCGGCAGGCCGACTTTGATGTAGTCCATGAACTTGTACTGCGTCCAGCCCACTGTCATCATGTTCTGCGGGGCGGCAAACGGCGTGGCATATGAAGCGGCGCCGGCCAGCGTGATGATCATGCACACAGGGTAGGGGCTGACGTTGATAGCCTTGGCGATCGACACGCCGATGGGCATGAACAGCATGATCGTGGGAATGTTGGACATGAACTGCGTCAGGATTGCCGCGGCGAAGAAGATCACCGTTGTGATCATGAACGGCGAGGGATTGTCGCCCAGCACCTGAAGGATCAGCTTGGCCACTGCGTCACCGGCGCCGCTGTTTTTGAAGCCGGCGGAAATGGCCGTCAGCGAACCGACCAGCAGCATACAGTTCCAGTCGATGGCGGCGATGGATTCCTTGATCGTCATGCACTTGGTGCCCATGATGACCAGCGAGCCGATGACAGCGGCCACATGCATGGGCATGTTCTTGGGTGAGCAGGCGATAACGACCAGCACAGCTGCCATCGTCACGCAGGCGATCGTCGCCTTGGTCTTGTCAAACGGCTTTTTCTCCACCTTGGCGAACTCGGGGATGTAGCCCGTGTCGGGGATGAACTTCATGCCGACGAACGTGAAATACAGCGAGCCGATGATGCAGATGCCCAGGCCGAAGGGCGTGATGCCGAAAAATCCGAACGGCTCCAGGCCCAGTTTGGCCATCAGGTTGGCGGCTGAAGCGTTGCTGCCCACGCCGACCAGCGTGACGAAACCGCCGAACTGCGCGCCAAACAGCAGCGCCATCAGCGTGCGCGACGCTCCGCAGCCCGCCGAAAGGCACATGGCCGTGACGAGCGGGGCCATGGCGGTCATCACGCCGATGTTGGAGCAGATGGACGACAGCGCGCACGACACGATCAGCGTGGCCAGCACGATGTTGCGCTCGCTCTTGCCGGTGATCTTGACCATCTTCTCGCCGATGATGTCGGTGATGCCCGTGTGGAACAGCGACGAGCCCACGATCATCATGCCCGCCAGCAGCACGATGGTGTTGCTGTTGTAGCCGGCAAAAATGTCCTTGATGGGGATGATGCCCGCGTAGGCATAGGCAATGGAAGCACCGATAGCCGTTACCAGGATGGGCCACGGCTCCCAAATAAACAACACGATCATCGCCGCGAGGATGATCAACGCGATCGTCATTTGACTCATATTCGAAGCACCTCTTGCGCAAAAATTTACGGGCAGCCGAAAGCGCCCGTTTGATGCCAAAATAAAAAAGCGCGGCGGTGTGATGAACGCGCCGCGCTAAAAACAAAGCCGATCTTACAGCTCTTCTTCTTCGTTCGCGTTGGCTTCTTCGGCCAGGGCCGCGGCGTTGCGCGTTTTGCGATAACGAAGCAGGAACGGCGTGACGAACGAGATCACGGCCAGCACAATGAAGACAGCCGAGATGGGCTTGGCGAAGAAGAAGCTCCACTTGCCGTCGCCGACCAGCATGGCCTGCTCAAAGTTGGCCTCGATCATGGGCCCCAGGATGAAGCCAAGCACCACGGGCGCGGTGGGCGTCTTGATCGTCTTGAGGAAGTAACCCAGCAGACCGAACGCCAGCACCACCCAGATGTCGAACGGCTCGTTGCGCAGCGCGAACGAACCGACCGTGCCGAGGATGAGGATGCCGCCGGAAAGGATCGTGGGCGAGATCTTGAGGATGCGGGGGAAGATGCGCACGCCGCCCAGACCGATGGCCAGGAAGAAGAAGTGCGCGATGCCCAGGCTGAGGAACAGCGAATAAATAAGCGGCGCCTGCTCCTGGAACAGGAACGGACCGGGCTTGAGCCCCTGGATGGTGAGCGCGCCCAGGAAGATGGCCGACACAGCGTTGCCGGGGATGCCCAGCGTCAGCAGCGGCACGAGCGAGCCGCCGACGACGGCGTTGTTGGAAGATTCGGTGGCGATGACGCCGTCGATGCAGCCGGTGCCGAACTCTTCCTTGTGCTTGGAAAATCTCATCGCTTCATTGTAGGCGAGGAACGTGGCGATGCTGGTGCCCGCACCGGGCAGGATGCCGACGAACGTGCCGATCACCGACGAGCGCAGCAGGTTGACCCAGCGCCTGGCGAATTCGCGGATGGGTGGGATCTTGCCGGCCAGCGCGTTCATGTGCGATTCCTTGGCCTTTTTCACGATCATGTCGATCGCCTGCGGGAAGCTGAACAAGCCGATCAGGCAGGGCACGATCTCGATGCCGCCGTACAGGCCGGGGATGCCGTCGGCAAAACGCGGATAGCCTGTGAGCGGGTCGGTGCCCAGGCAGCCGAGGAACATGCCCAGCAGTCCTGCGAACAGACCGCGCGACATCGACTTGCCGGAGATGCTTGAGATGATCGTGATGCCGAACACCATCACGGCGAAATACTCCGCGGGCCCGAACGACAGCGCCACTTTGGCCAGCGCCGGCGCGCAGAAGCTGAGCACGACGACCGAGAACAGACCGCCGATGAACGAGCTGATTGCAGCGATCGAAAGCGCTTCGACAGCGCGGCCTTTTTGCGCCATCGGGTAGCCGTCAAGCGTGGTGGCCGCGCCGGCGGGCGTGCCGGGCGTGTTGATCAGAATGGCCGTGATCGCGCCGCCGTAGACGGAGCCGCAGTAGATGCCGCACAGCATGGCAAAGCCCGACGCCGGCGCCATGCCGTAGGTGAGCGGAACTGCCAGAGCCACGCCCATGGTGGAGGTCAGGCCGGGCAGAGCGCCGATGATGATGCCCACCGCCGTGCCGATGAAATTGGAGACGAGGACGCTGGGAACGAGCGCTAATTTTAATGCTTCCATCCAATCCAACATAAGCCTCTCTCCTTCCTAAGCGAGCACCGACTCGAGCAGACCGGCCGGCAGCAGCACGCCGAGCACGTTGTGGAACACGTAATAGAGCAAGCCGGCGAACGCGGCCGCGACGACAACGTGGCTGACCTTGACGCGGCGGTCGATGACGGCCATCCAGATGAAGTAGAAAACGAAGGTGTCGATCAAAAATCCCAGCTTGTGGAACGCCAGCAGATAGCAGAAGAACGACCCGATCGAGAAGTATTTGTTGAAAGCGATCTCGTCGGTTGGCGCCTGCGTGCTCTTGCGCAGTTTCCAGGCATACCACAGCGAGACGAGCGCGCACAGCCCCATCAGTACCAGCAGCGACTGCGGATAGGCGCGCACCTCTTCGGGCTCAAGCAGCGATCTCCACAAAAAGAACACGACGAAGACCACTTCTAAAAGCAGCATTTTAAAGACGTACACGAATAAGTTCCCCCTTTTAACGGTGTCGAAAAAACGGTATGAGAAAACGAGGGCCCCGGCGGGGAAGCTGGAGCCCTCATGTTTAATGCAAATTCAATGCAAAAAACGGATAATTACTTCTTTTTGACGTCGATCTCGGCGATGACCGCGGCGAGGTCGGCTTTCTGGGTCTCGACGTGCTTGGTGAAGTCTTCGCGGTTCATCCACATGTTGGCGGGCAGGCCGGCCTTGGCGTAGGCTTCGGCGAACTCGGGATCGTTGAACGTCTTCACGAACGAGTCGGCGATCTTGGCGATGACTTCCTCAGGCGTTCCCTTGGGAGCGACCAGGCCGCGCCACGAACCCTCGGTCATATCGACGCCCTTGTCATAGCCGGTGGGCACTTCTGGGTACTCTTCAAGGCGCTTGGCGGCAAACGTGATCAGGTAGCTGACCTGGCCGCTGCGCACCTGCTCGGAAAGCTCGGAGGGCGACACCACCGTCAGATCGACATGGCCGCCCAGCATCTGGGCCATCGCCTGCGAGCTGCCGTTGG
>Ga0129306_1002065_pt1 | contig 19305 bp, 22 predicted proteins | sample P827metagenome_FD_94438 | JGI IMG/M metagenome (GOLD analysis project Ga0129306, IMG submission 94438) | Capybara group fecal microbial communities from Wisconsin, USA - P827 metagenome | ecosystem: Host-associated > Mammals > Digestive system > Large intestine > Fecal | place: USA: Wisconsin... | reverse complement strand
TACCGTATCGCTCTGCTCGACAAGCCGACGATTGTATGGGATTTCCATTCCCTTATGCTTGGTGTGCAGATGATGTTCAGCTTCATGCTGACCGACACAGAGAAGCCCATCCGCATTTGCAAACACTGTTTGCAGACCTTTGTGGCAAGCAGACCGAGTGCGATCTTCTGCAGTCCGCAGTGCAAGAATAAGTATAATGTTTATAAGAGCAGAACGAAGGAAAAGAAGGAATGATGGGAAAGGAAACGATTTTATGATAGACAGATGGATTGCAGAAGCAACGGAATGTGATTTCAAGGTTGCTTTGGAAGTAAAGAAGCCGAAAAGCTGGCTCAAAAGTGTCAGTGCCTTTGCCAACGGTATCGGCGGCACGCTCTTTTTCGGCATTGATAATGACAGAAACGTAATCGGCTTGGCTGACGCACAGACTGATGCGGAGACGATCAGCCGCTTGATTAAGGAGCGTATCACGCCATATCCGAACTTTATCCTCGCTCCCGAACGTGAGAACGGCAAGGATATTCTTGTGCTGTCCGTTTCCGCAGGACGCTCCACGCCTTATTACTACAAGGCAGACGGCATTACGGAAGCATATATCCGTATCGGCAACGAAAGCGTGATTGCTCCGTCGTATGTATTGAATCAGCTTCTTCTCAAAGGTATGAACCGCACCTATGATGCGCTGGATTCCGAGTACGATTTCAAGGACTATGCCTTTTCCAAGCTGCGTGAACGCTACAAGGCATGGACGGGCAGCAGCATGGAGGAAAAGCTGTTTGATTCCTTTGAAATGCGGGATGACCACGGTAAGCTGACCAACGCAGGCGCTTTGCTTGCGGATGATGCACCCATCAAGCACTCCCGCCTGTTCTGTACCCGTTGGAACGGTCTTGATAAAAGCGGCGGTATGGTGGATGCTCTCGACAGCGCAGAGTATTCCGGCAGCTTGATTATTCTGCTCAATGAGGGCGTAGGCTTCGTAAAGAGGAATATGAAAACCCGTTGGAAGAAAACCGCCAACTCCCGTATTGAAATGCCAGATTACTGTGAACGAAGCGTTTTTGAAGCTCTTGTTAATGCGCTGATCCACCGTGACTATCTGATTTTGGGCAGCGAAGTCCATATCGACATTTACGATGACCGCCTTACGATTACTTCTCCCGGTGGCATGGCAGACGGCACACGGATACAGGAAAGAGATATATCCAACATTTCCTCCACCCGCCGCAATCCCGTCCTTGCTGACATTTTCGGCAGATTGGGCTATATGGAGCGTCAAGGCAGCGGATTTAAGAAGATCACGGAATCTTACCGTGCAGCCCATAACTACCGTGATGAACTGGAGCCTAAGTTCTATTCCGATGCCAGTTCGTTCCAAGTCACGCTGTATAACTTGAATTATGGAACAGCGGTAAACGCAACTAAGGCTGCGATTGAGGACGAAAATGTTGCGATTGCCCCCGTTCATCTTGCGATTGAGGTTGCGATTGATAAACTGAACGCAAGCCAAGCTACGATTGCAAAGGCAAAAGCGGTATTTGCAAATATGGGGATTGATGGTGTCTTTGGTCGTTCCGACATAGCCGCTATTACGAACGATTCTGTTACCGCCGCCGGTAATCTCATTACCAAGCTGAAAAATGCAGATTTGATTGAAGCCGTCAGCGGTTTCGGAAAAGGTAAGTATAAATTCGTATCACCTAAAGCATAAAGATATTGCCCGTTATCAGCCAACATAGCCGATAACGGGCATTCGATTAAGCATATACAAGTTCGGTCAAGACGATTTCCTCCGCACGGTTGCGGATGCTGTTTTTACGGCGTACCCATTCCATTTGGTCAGCCGCTTTGAGTGCTTCGGTCACGCCCTCCTGCTCCGACATAGCGGATACGATGATTTCCATACGCTCGTTGCAGGCTTGGTCAATTTCGGCTAAGTGTTTGAACAGCGTTCCCTCCAACACATAGTTATTGTAGAGGATTTTTCGATGCTCTTTCAGATAGGTGCGGCGCATACGCCCGTATTTGCCTATCTGATATTCGCCGTCATCCGGCAAAACAAGGTTGGGGATGAAGTAATCGCCCACTTGACGGTATGTACCGCCCATTTCCTCAAATAGAGATTTCATAGCATTTCAACTCCTTTTTGTGTTGATTTTCAGCGGTTATAAGGCTTTTTCTGCTCCTTTCTTACAACTGCTTTTCAATTCACCACAAATGAGCCGCAGTCATATGTATTCGGGTGGAGAAACCACCCTTTACATATTAACTCTTGATTTTCAATGGACAGGGACTCGCCAGCCCGGTCATCCTCCTGAGACAGTCGACAATAAAGGGCAGTAATTTTATCTGTTGCTCCGTACATTTCTGTATCCTCCTTTGGTGGAGCAACCGTCAGTACAGGATTGGTTGGCTCTATTCTACCAAGATTCTGGGTGTTTGTCATTCTGAATCCTCCAGCTTTTCTGCAAACTTTTTGGATGTGATGCGTTCCAGCTTGTGGACAAAGTTTTCCGTCCCCTCATAGCTGCCTGTGACAACGTAGGTAGTGCCGTGGATGACCTCGGTGACGGTTAGTTCGGGAATCCAGAATGCGGAGAGATTCTTTACATGGATGTGGCCGTCCTCACCCCAAAAGAATCTGCGCTCGGCTCTTTCGGAGGGCAGCGATTCCAGCTCTGAGAAATAAAATCCCTCCGGGTCGAGTTGGTGTTCAAATTGCGATTTCTGTTCCATAAGTACCTCCTGATTTTGTGTAAGAATTAGTGTTCGATTTTCGACTTTTTCTGCCGCACAGTGGCGTTCTGGCGCTCCTGTTCATGCTGTACCTCATAGATGCTGTAATGGATGGCCCAGAGCTTTTTCGTGTCGGCATACAAGGGCGTAAGCTCCGTCTGCAAATCCCTGTACTCCGTTTCCAGACGGGCCTTTTCCGCACGCCATGCGGCAGCGGGCAGCTTGCCGTCCACCACTTGTCTTTTCAACTTGCGCTCAGCCATGTAGAACAGCCGCAGCTCCTCATCATGCTCGGCCTTGTACTTCTGACGGGATTTCTCAAAGCGGATGGTTTTCAGCTTGTCGGCAACAGGTTTTCCGGCCTTGTAGTAATCCGCCATGCGCAGCAGTTCGTCCAATTCCTTGATGCGGGCCTGCTTCCCGGATGCGGATTTTTTCAGCGTGTCGATTTTGTCCTGCATGGTATGCAGAGCTGCGTCCAGATCATCAGCGGTGTAGAGGTGTTTGGCTTTCAGGTAGCTGACCGCCTCAGACAGCTTTTTCAGATTGGCGATCCTGGCCTTGCTACTGTATGCGCCCTTGTTGCGATTGTCGTAATAGGCAGACAGCAGTTCCACCAGCGTAGGCGGCTGGGGCTTGGACAGCTCCGTTTTGACAGCTTTCAGCCAGTCGATCAGGGCGGCGATTTTCTGTTTTGCCTCCCGGAGCATGGCGTTGGTTTTCCTGATCCAGCGGTTGAGATCGCCCTTGTCGGTACGTATGCCCTTGGCCTCCATTGCCCGGACAGTCGGTCCCTCATGCTGGGTGGGGATCTGCTCTACACCCTGACGCTCAAAGCTGCGGTGGTCGATGCGACAATCCAAACCTTTCTCGGCAAACCGGGCATTGCAAAGTTCAGACCATGTCTGCCTCCATACTTCCAGCGTTTTCGGGCTGCCCCAGTCGGTGGTGGGGACGGCGTTGAATACATAGTTCCCGGCTTCGTCCCGGATGCGTTCGCCATGCTCGTCAAGCACATATTCCCGTCGCTGCTTGTTGCCCCATTTTCCGTTTGGCTCGATAGGGCGAATGGGACACATGACATGAAAATGCGGATTGGAAATGCCGCCGTCCTCCTTGTCCGGCTGATGAATAGAAAAGTCCACCACCATGCCCCGGCTCACAAACTGTTCTAACAAAAATTGCCTTGCAAGTTCAATGTTCTCCTCCATAGAAAACTCGTTCTGCAAGGCAATATCAAAACTGTATGCAAGCTGGGCCTTTTTTCCAAGCTCTGCTTTCTCCACGGCGTTCCATAGGGTTTCCCGGTCTGCGTACTCTGGTGGAGCATGGGACGGTAGCAGGATTTCCGAACAGATCACACCGCCCTTGCGGGTGTAGTCGCTGTCCTCGCCGTAATACTCGCTGTGCAGCTTTTCGCCGGAGCGATAGGCGGCAGCAGCCACGGCAGATTGTCCGGCGCTGCGCTTGATTTGAGTCACATGAAAATGGAATAATGCGATGGTCAGGACCTCCCTTCGTATTCAGCACGGTTGTGTTCGTTGACGGCCTCCATGAGCAGGCCCTTGACCTCCGGCAAGGCGAGGGCTTTTTCCACGAGGGAATAGAACTCGGTTTCGTTCAACACCTTTGCAAGCGGAGCCACACTCTCGATGGCAGCTCCACGGGTGATCAGCCTGTGCGCCCGTTTCCGGCGGTCACCTTTTTCGTAGTAGCTGCGGCGGTTTTCAAGCTGCTGCTGTTTGTGCCGGAGCTGGGCAAGCTGGCGCTCATTGGCGGCGAGCTCGGCTTTCAGCTCGGGGATCGTTTTCTGTTTTGTCATAGTGCATGACCTCCTTTTTTGATCTGATGGATAGGATGAAAAAAGACCGCCTACATTTTCGGTAGACGGTCTGGCTGACGGTATGGGATTTTCAGACTTTGCGGCGGGGACTGTCTGCTGAAAGCAGATTGTTCCCGCTGCAAAGTGCGCTGGGATAGATGCCGCAGGCATCGCAAGGGAGGCACTCCCTTGTTCGGAACGTAGTGACGCAAAACAGCCCGGACATTCGAGTGTCCGGGCTGTCCGCTCCGCAGGACGCACGATACAGGGTCTACCCTGTATAGAAGTGCGCCATTAGTCCCTAATGGTATCCTCGCTTGTCTGCTCTGCGATTCGTTTCATAAAAACTCTTTTGCTTGCTTATCGCTCATCTCGTTTTCTAAACTGCCCACAGTTGCAGACCGTGTCGTTTTTCCGCTCTCCAGTCATCTGACAGACTCCGTGTACCCAATAAACACATTTGGAGCATCTCTCGTGTTCAGCCATCTGATTTTCTCTCCCAATCCGTATCATTTGTAATATCTGCATGCTCATTTTCTGCCCGCAGCAGAAACACGTGCGCATCATAGCGATCACGGTCTTCCTTTTCAAACAGAAGCGAGATGCAGGGGTACGCCGCACTTTCAAGCAGCTGACGGTGCATATCCTCATCAGCCCGCGAAAAGTGGGGGCGACCGCTTTGATTGTGCTTATGCCATAGCCCCACCAGTTGCAGGGGAGGATCAAACAACTCGCTCAGGATACCGCACAGATGTTTCTCGTATGCCGGGTCGTATGCGAAGCAGTCCGGTTCGTGGATCGTATTCTCATATCCGCCGTCCGTTGCTTCCAGAACCGCTATTTGCTCTGCATCTGCGTATCCCAGCAAAAGACCGCCGGTCTCATCATCTGGAAACCGTGCCAGTTCGTTCTGGATGGCAGTCTTTGCTCTGGCAGAAAACGAAGCATGGGGCAGCATCAGATGCGCACCATTCTGCCGCCGCACTGAGAGCAGGTAGCCGTGTTGCCAAGAACCAACATACGGACGGTGTATCCGCATTTCTCGCATTTGAAGAAATCTCCGCCTGCCATTTTCCCCTTGGGGATCATAATTTTCTTTCCGGCGATATTCTTGATCGTAATTTTCATTTGCTCATTTTCCTTTCTTGTTATATATAACGCAGAGTTGCAGGACGTACTCATTGAGTGACTGTGATCGGTTTATATGAACTTATGCACTGTTTTCTCTGTTGCTGTCTGCTTACTTTTTCCTCATATGCGTAATAGCAATGACCGCACCCGCAACGCACATTAGAGTCCCCAACAGCATAGGAAAGAATCCGCCGTTTCTACTCAGGCCGATACCTATTAAGCACAAAAGAGTAGGGATAACATATTCCTTTGCGTTTCCCTTGCTTTTTCTTTGTTTCGATACGTTCTGAGGGGTGACACCGCCTTTCTCGTCAGTCTCTGACTCCGTGCAGCCGATCACTTCTCCCTCTACTTCTATCACGACGTCTTCGTCATTTGACACAAGGATGATGGGATCTTCGTCTTCCTTTACAGGCTGGGTTCCAACTTGATCCTGCGGCAGGGGCTTATCGCCGATTTCGGATGACACAGCGGGAGCAGATTTTCCTTCTCCTTTGAGCATCTGCTGGATTCTGCCGCGGGAATACTCCACACCGCAACCCTGACAGACTGCGTGGCCATCTTCGCTGATCCGCAATATGCCGCCGCAGAGTTCACAAGCAATTTTCATTTGAATCGGACCTCCGCTTTATCAACTTAATCTACGATGCCGCGGCCGCCGCAGGCATAGCATTTGACGGTGCCGCGGCCGCCGCATTCAGGGCAGTCACTGCCGTTTACCTTCTTGTTTCCGTTGCATCTAGGGCAGATGTCAAGGCCGACGCCGTTGCAGACGTAGCACTTGGAAGCCATACGGAACTTGCCGATAGGAATTTTGCGGAACTGATTGTTGGTTTGACGTTTCATGTGATGCCCTCCAAAGTATCAATATAATTTATGATGGACTGGGATATTAAATCTGTGAAAGCCGCACAGTGTAACATCGGATCCTTCGTCCAAATCGATTGCCTCGCAGATATCATCGGCCAGCTTTTCCCAGTATCCGGTGGGAAGCCGCGCCGGAGGCGGCGGTGTAAGCCCTGCCTCTGCGAAAGAGATAAACTCCCAAACCTCACCGGTAGACCACTGCTGAATTCCTTTGGTTTCCAGCGGACTCCACGCTAACCGAATTCCTTTCTTGGAATCAAAATAAAGCGAGATATCGTTTTTCCTGTTATTCAGATCAAGAATACGATCTCGGATTCCCTGTCCGCGGAACATCTTCAGCATAAACAGCGCCAGCTGGTCTTTGAAAGGATCGTTCTTGATTCCGACCTTGAACTGATTCTCGTGGAACACGGCGGTGTAGCTGTCGGTTCCCGCCGGAAGATTACATTTCGGGCCAAGAATACTGTTTCGTAGAACGTGAGGACCTTCGTCCAGACCAAGGGTTATTGTCTGACCGGTTTTCAAAACACCCTGATCTACTCCGTCCAAATAGGGATGGATCTGTTGCATATCCTTGAGGGTGGCATCCACTGTTTTATGGGCATGGCCAGGACGCCAGATCTCAATGGTTCGGACTGTCGGACGGCGCTCTTGTGGAGGCGGTGTAGGTGCAGACTTGGGTGTAGGCTTGGGCGTAGGTTTGGGCGTAGGTTTGGGTGCAGGCGAAGGCGGTACAGGGGCTTGTGGGGGGCGTTTGGGTGCAGGAGGGGTCTTAGGGGTTTGGGTAGATGCAGCGGGTGCAGAGTTAGAAGCGGACTGATTTGCTGCGAAAACGTCGACGCCGTCCCAATACAATGGAAAGCGGTTTCGCCCTCCGCAGTTTTTGCATTTCACCTCTATTTGAATCGTGCCGGGAGCTTTTACCCCTTTCTTCAGTGCCATGGGATCCATTGACACCCGCAAAATACTGCCGCATCCGCCGCATCTGACATCAAACTGCTTCATGTGCGCACCCCTTTCAAACGTTGTAGCGAAACAGCTTGATCAGATACCGAACATCATTGTTATCCAAACCATAATTGGCGATCAGTTGTTTTTGGATTTGGCGCAAAGCCTCTTTGTCCTGTGTGTCATTGGCGGCAAGGATCGCAGACTTATACGCGTCATATTCCCGCGTTGTCATCTTCCTGTCCATAGTTACCTCCGTGCTGATTGTGTTTTCGAGAAAGTGTACTTTTGCAAATTGTGTCTGGGAAATTTACACATTCAGAATACCATAAAAATCCTCTATTTTCAAGCCAAACAATCCATATTCCCCTTGAGCTCTGCCGTTTTTTCATTTTTTGCAAAAGTATACCTTTGCAGATTATTACCCAGTTTTGCTTAATCCACGTTTTCAAACTTCCGGGCCTTGCCTTAGAAGGTTCCAACAGGCATATTGCAAACTGCCGCTGCCTGTTTAAACGTGATTTTCTTTGCTCGCCAATCCTTATGAACCTCATAAAAATTGTCTGGCAACGGCAGCGGTGGTCTGCCGAACTTCACTCCCTTGGCCTTTGCCGCCGCAATGCCCTCGGCCTGTCGCTGGCGGATGTTTGTGCGCTCGTTCTCTGCCACAAAGGACAGCACCTGCAACACAATGTCGCTGAGGGATCTCCCCATCAGGTCCTTCCCTCGCCGGGTGTCCAGCGGCGGCATATCCAGCACCACGATGTCGATGCCCTTTTCTTTTGTCAACACTCTCCATTGCTCCAATATTTCCTCATAGTTGCGCCCCAGACGGTCAATGCTCTTGATATAGAGCAGATCGTCTTTTTTCATTTTCCGCAGCAGCTTCTTATATTGCGGGCGGTCAAAATCCTTGCCGGATTTCTTGTCCACATAGATGTTTTTCTCCGGAACACCCACTACCCGCAGAGCCACAAGCTGCCTGTTCTCGTTCTGATCTCTGCTTGATTCACGGATATAGCCGTAAGTAGTTCCTGCGATATTACCTCACCTCCCGACGCTTGACCCATACAAGATCATAGCCCAGCACATCGGCCAACTCCACCGTCTCAGTGTACCGCAGGGAGCCGCGCCGCAGCTTGCCGGACAGGTTAGGGACGCTGCTGCTCCAGCCGTATTCGTCGGCCAGCAGCTCCACCACCTCCGTCATGGTCATGCCCTCCCGGGTGATGTAGGATTTCACTTCGTTGCGGCAGTTTTCTGCCTTGTTTCTGCTCATATTTACATTTCCCTTTCCTTTTTGGATTCGCTCTGTGGTATAATGGATGTGCTGAATGGCAAAACCTATTTGCCGCAGAGCGTTGTTTTATCATAGACGGCCATCCGCTGGAATTGCCGTCTATGTACCCCTGTTCACAAAGGGCACCTATCGTTTTTGCTGTTCCGCTTGACTTTTTGCGATTCGATGAAAAGGTACACGGAACAGCGTACTGTGTGCGCTGTCCGGCGTATCGCTGAATGATATGGACAGCACCACAAAAACAGCGGTTTCTTCGCTGTTTTCACATGGTTTGAAAATAGCTGTGGTTTTTTTGCCGCTTTTCCCGAACTCGTTCCTGCCCGGAGGATCGCTCCCGGCGTTCCCGTCCCCGTTGGTATGCTCGCGCTTTTGCGGTCATGGCAAATACTTCGCCGGGGGACATATCCCATTCGGACGGTCATTCGATTTTCAAGGTTCAGCTGTTGTTACAGGTACAGTTTAACGAAAAAATACGCTCTTTCCCGTATATCCAAGAGGTTGGAAAAGAGCGCAAAACAGGGTGGATTTCCACGCTTAGAGACAGAAAGAAGGAGGGGTGCGCCATGCAGATAAAACTCACCATACAGGAGCGATTGAAGGATTTGCGGGTGGAACGGAGCCTGACGCTGGAACAGCTTGCGGAGCAGACCGGGCTTTCCAAGTCCGCCCTCGGCAAATATGAGGCAGACGATTTCAAGGACATCAGCCCGTTCAGCATTGTCACGCTGGCGAAGTTCTATGGCGTGTCCACGGACTATCTGCTGGGCATGACAGAAACCAAAAATCACCCGGACACAGAGCTGGATGCTCTGCATCTGAGTGACGATGCCATAGAAGTATTAAAGGCGGGACAGTTCAATCACCGGTTGCTGTCGGAGATGCTTTGTCACAAGGATTTCCGGCGTATGATGCTGGATGCGGAGATTTACGTTGACCGGATCGCAGATATGCGGATCAACGATATGAACGCCATGCTGGAAGCAGTTCGGAAGATGGCCTTGATGAAGCAGGACGGGCAGGATGATCTTTCCACCCGGACATTGGAGCTGGCCCAGGTGCGGGAGGATGATTATTTCGGTCATGTACTTGCCGACGATCTGAAAGGGATCCTCCGTGACATTCGGGAGGAACACAGCACCGATACCACAACGGCAGACACGCCATCCATTGCAGAGAAAGTTCAGAGCCAGTTGCAGGATGCCATGAACTTTGAGGGCAGCGACGCCGAGAAACAGGCAAGGATCTACCTTGCGACATTCGGCATTGACTACGATGCCATTACCAAGGAGCAGTTTGTCAATATCATTGATGTTTTGAAACTGTCCAAGTACATGAAAAGCTCAACCAACCAGCGTGGCAAAGCGAGGCCATACCAACCGCATGGCAAAGGCAAGCGGAAACGCAAATAAACAGAAAAACACACCATACCCAGCCTTTGAAGCTGAATATGGCGTGTTTTTTTGTTACCAACCCTGCCTGACAGATGCTCATTTCGTGTTATTTGGCTAACACTGTTTTACGAACACCTGCCATTATGCGGCATCCTTTTTTGATGAAATTTTCCTGAAAGTTTTCTGAAAGTGTGGCAAAGGCAAGGGAAATACGATATAATAAATTGAACTCTGCCGCAGCTCCTGCCGGAGGGGCAGGGCGGAGGCGGAACGCCTTCCTTTCTTCCAACACTTTAGATAAAAGAGGTTGAAATAACATGGCTACCAATACCTACGAAAGCCCGCTGTCCTCCCGTTACGCCAGCGATGAGATGCTGTACATCTTCTCCGCGGACAAGAAATTCTCCACCTGGCGCCGTCTTTGGGTCGCCCTGGCCCGGGCCGAGATGGAACTGGGCCTGCCCGTCACCCAGGAGCAGGTGGATGAGCTAGAGGCTCATATCACCGACATCGACTACGAAAAAGCCGCCCAGTGGGAAAAGAAGCTGCGTCACGACGTAATGGCCCATGTCCACACCTACGGCGAGCTGTGCCCCAAAGCCATGCCCATCATCCATTTGGGCGCCACCAGCTGCTATGTGGGCGACAATACCGATGTGATCCTCATGCGGGAAGGTCTGGAGCTGGTCCGGAACAAGCTGGTCCAGGTCATTGCCAAGCTGGCCAAGTTTGCCGACGAGTATAAGGCTCTGCCCACCCTGGGCTTTACCCATTTCCAGGCCGCCCAGCTGGTCACCGTGGGTAAGCGCGCCACCCTCTGGATGAACGAGCTGCTCATGGATCTGGAGGAGGTGGAGTACCGGATCTCCACCCTGAAGCTGCTTGGCTCCAAGGGTACCACCGGCACTCAGGCTTCCTTCCTGGAGCTGTTTGAGGGAGACCACGAGAAGGTCAAGCAGCTGGAGATGAAGATCGCGAAGGAAATGGGCTTTACATCCTTTGTCCCCGTGAGCGGACAGACCTATTCCCGTAAGATGGATTACAATGTGGTGTCCACCCTGGCCGGCATCGCCCAGTCCGCCAGCAAGTTTGCCACCGATATGCGCCTGCTTTGCCACCTGAAGGAGGTGGAGGAGCCCTTCGAGAAGAACCAGATTGGCTCTTCCGCCATGCCCTATAAGCGCAACCCCATGCGCTGCGAGCGGATCTGCTCCCTGGCCCGGTACGTTATTGTGGACGTGGGGAACCCCGCCATCACCACCGCCACCCAGTGGTTCGAGCGGACGCTGGACGACTCGGCCAACAAGCGCCTCTCGGTGCCCGAGGCATTTCTGGCAGTGGACGCCATCCTGAACATCTACCTCAACGTGGCCTCCGGCCTGATCGTCCACCCCAAGGTCATTGAAAAGCATGTTCTGGAGGAGCTGCCGTTCATGGCCAGCGAGAACATTATGATGGACGCGGTGAAGAAGGGCGGCAACCGCCAGGAGCTTCACGAGCGTATTCGGGTCAACTCCCTTGAGGCCGGAAAGAATGTAAAGGATCTTGGCCTTACGAATAATCTCATTGATCTCATTGCGGAGGACCCTGCTTTCGGCATGACCCGCGAGGAGCTGACCGCCCATCTGGAGCCCAGCCGCTACATCGGCCGCTGCCCCCAGCAGGTGGAGGAGTTCCTGGCCGAGGAGGTGGCGCCCGTGCTGGAGCGCTACGCGGATGTTTTGAAGAACAAGGAGACGGAGCTGAAGGTATAAATCGACAGGGAAGGACAGGTGGAGTGCCTTGAAGCGCAGCCATTACAAATCCTATTTTGCCGCGGGAGTCACGGCTTTCTGCGTGATCGCGGCGGCCATCCTGCTCTTTTTCCTGCTGTTCCACGCCTCTGTGGTCCGTGGATTCCTCACTATGCTGGCCCGTATTCTGCGGCCCATTTTCCTGGGTATGATCATCGCCTTTCTCCTGCTGCCCATCCACCGGGGCATCCTGAGATTCATGATGGCTATGACACCCAACTCCAGGCTGGAGAACCAACGGGACGTGGCCTTCCTGAATATCCTGGCCATTATCTTCAGCCTGTTTTTTGCCTTCTTCCTGCTCTATCTGCTGATGGCCATGGTGATCCCCCAGGTCTATCTCAGCGTGGTGGGGCTGGTCCAGGCTTTCCCGGGCTATATCGAGAGTGTTCAGACCTGGCTGCTAGCCTTTTTGGAAAACAATCCGGAGATCCAATCTGCCGTCATGCCCCTGTATAATTCGGCGGCGGCCTCTCTGGAGCAGTGGCTCGTTTCCGATATCCTGCCCAATCTGGAGTCAGTGACCTCCACCATCAAGTGGATCAAGGAGTCTATCCTTCCCAATATCACCGGCGTGGTCTCCAACGTTTCTGCCGTCATCATCGCCTTCCTGCTGCTGATGAAGGATCTGCTGATCGCGCTCATCGTCTCCGTCTATCTGCTGGCCCGCAAGGATACCTTCGCTGCCCAGAGCAAGAAGATCGTCTACAGCCTGTTTCCCACCCGGGTGGGGGATCTGATCGTGGACGAGACCCGGAACGCCTACCGCATCCTCAGCGGCTTCATCAATGGCAAGCTGCTGGATTCCCTGATTATCGGGGGCATTACTCTGGTGTGCTGCAATCTGCTTAAATTTCCCTATCCGGCGCTGCTGGCCACCATCATCGGCGTCACCAATATCATCCCCTTCTTTGGTCCCTTCATCGGGGCAGTGCCCTGCGCGTTCCTGATCCTGCTGGTCAGCCCCATCCAGTGCGTCTATTTCGTCATTTTCATCATCGTGCTCCAGCAGTTTGACGGCAATATCCTGGGCCCCAAGATCCTGGGCGATTCCACCGGGCTTGCCTCCTTCTGGGTGCTGTTCTCCATTCTCCTGTTCGGCGGCCTGTTCGGCTTTATGGGGATGGTGCTGGGCGTGCCGGTGTTTGCCATGCTGTACAGCATCATCACCCGTCTGGTCCGGCGGGGACTGCGGAACCACGGCCTGCCGGTGGAAACGGAATATTATCTCGGAAAAACAACGGCTTTGGCCCAAACCAACCGCGACGGGGCAGGGGAGAAGTCCGATTGAGCGTCCGCCGCTTTTCTCAAGCGTAAATTAAGATAACAGGCTCCCATATCTCTGATATGGGAGCCTGTTTGTTTTTCTCATAAAAAACGTCCCGACGCTTGCGCGTCGGGACATTGGATAACCATTACATCTCGGTAGTGAGGACCTTCTTCAGATGGGCGAAGCGGGGGAGGGAGTTCTCCTTGGGAGTCTCGGACTCGCCCTGGATCAGGGGCAGCACATAGTCGATGAAGGGCTGCTCGATGCCGTTGCCCGCCTCGTTGATCCACTCGCGGGGGACCTTCTTCTCAAAGTTGGCTACGATGTCCAGAGGCTCCAGGCTGGTCTCGCACTTGTAGCCGCCCTCGCGGGTACATTTGAAGGCGACCATCTTGTCCGTGACGCCGGAGACAGCGGCCTCCACGGCGGCGGAGCCGGCCAGCCAGGCCTCCTCCACGTCGGTCTTGGACGCGACATGGGAGCCGCAGCGCTGGAGCAGGGACAGCTCGATTCCGCGGACCTTGGCGCCGGTGGCCTGCTTCACGGTCTCAGCCAGCATGGCGGCCAGACCGCCCAGCTGAGCGTGGCCGAAGCCGTCGGTGGCAGAGGTCTTGGCCTCGGAGACGAAGGTGCCGTCGGCGTAGTGGATGCCCTCGGAGACAGCCACCATGCACTTGCCGGTCTTGGCGTAGATGGCCTTCACGTCGGCCAGGAACTGATCCATATTGAAATCGGTCTCGGGCAGGTAGACCAGGTCGGGACCGCAGCCAGTGAGAGAGGCCAGAGCGGCGGAGCCGGCCAGCCAGCCGGCGTGGCGGCCCATGATCTCAATGATGGTGACCATGCCGGTGTCATAGACGTGGGCGTCCTGCCAGACCTCGGCGCAGGAGGTGGCGATATACTTGGCGGCGGAGGCGAAGCCGGGGCAATGGTCAGTGCCGTTCAGATCGTTGTCGATGGTCTTGGGTACGCCCATGATGCGGCACTCATAGCCGACCTTCTGCATATACTTGGAGATCTTGTTGCAGGTGTCCATGGAGTCGTTGCCGCCGTTGTAGAAGAAGTAGCGGACATTGTACTTCTGGAAGATCTCCAGGATGCGCTTGTAATCGGTGTCGTCCTTATCGGGGTCAGCCAGCTTATAGCGGCAGGAACCCAAGGCGGAGGAGGGGGTGTACTTCAGGATGTCCAGCTCAGCGGGGTCCTCCTGGGACATGTCGTACAGTTTGTCCTCCAGAACACCCTTGATGCCGTGGGCGGCGCCCAGGACCCGGGTGATGCAGTCAGCCTTCAAAGCGGTCTGGATAACACCCTGAGCGCTGGCGTTAATGACAGCGGTGGGGCCTCCGGACTGGCCGATAATACAGGCGCCAGTCAATTTCTCCATGTTTGGTTCCTCCTTAATCGAAATAAATAAGAATGAAATGGATTTAACGTGGAAATTCTCTTTTAAAGAATAACACAAACACTTGTATTTATCAACCGTTAATGATACAATAAGAAACGCCAAATTTTATAAGGAGATGGTAACTATGCCATTGGTCACTACTACCGAAATGTTTAAGAAGGCTTACGATGGCGGCTACGCCATCGGCGCTTTCAACGTTAACAACATGGAGATCGTTCAGGGCATCACCGAGGCCGCCCGTGAGGTCAAGGCTCCCCTGATCCTCCAGGTTTCCAAGGGCGCGCGCGCCTATGCCAACCACACCTATCTGGTGAAGCTGGTCGAGGCCGCTGTCATTGAGTGCCCCGAGATCCCCATCGCCCTGCATCTGGACCACGGCCCCGACTTTGAGACCTGCAAGGCCTGCATCGACGGCGGCTTTACCTCCGTCATGATCGACGCCTCCTCCAAGCCCTTCGCCGAGAACATCGAGATCACCAAGAAGGTCGTGGAGTATGCCCACGACCACGGCGTGGTGGTCGAGGCTGAGCTGGGCACCCTGGCCGGCGTTGAGGACGATGTGAAGGTCTCCGCCGCGGATTCCTCCTACACCCGTCCCGAGGAGGTCGAAGAGTTTGTGACCAAGACCGGCTGTGACTCTCTGGCCATTGCCATCGGCACCAGCCACGGCGCTTACAAGTTCACTCCCGCCCAGTGCACCCGCAATGAGAAGGGCATCCTGGTTCCGCCTCCCCTGCGTTTCGACGTGCTGGAGGAGGTCTCCAAGCGCCTGCCCGGCTTCCCCATCGTCCTCCACGGCTCTTCCTCCGTGCCCCAGGAGTATGTGAAGATGATCAACGAGCACGGCGGCAAGATGCCCGACGCCATCGGCATCCCCGAGGATCAGCTGCGTAAGGCCGCTTCCATGTCCGTGTGCAAGATCAACATCGACTCTGACCTGCGTCTGACCATGACCGGCACCATCCGTCAGTTCTTCGATGAGCACCCCGACAAGTTCGATCCCCGCGAGTATCTGAAGCCCGCCCGCGCCAACATCAAGGAGCTGGTCAAGCACAAGCTGATCAACGTCCTGGGCTGCGACGGCAAGGCCTGAGCTTAACCGGACCCTATCACCCGACGTGCCGCCGCAAGCTTTTTGCGAAGGATAACAAAACCGCCCCGGCTCGGAAAAGGGCCGGGGCGGTACTTTTTTGCCTTGGAGCGCATAGACTGAAACCGAAAAGGGGAGAAGGGAACCATGGCTGAGATCATCCCATATGACCGTGAAGCGGCGGTCCGCTACGCCCACCGCTGGGCCTATGGGCGGAACCCGAAGTATTATGATTACGAGGAGTTGGGGGGAGACTGCACCAATTTTGCCTCCCAGTGCCTCTATGCCGGGACCGGGATCATGAATTATACCCCCACCTACGGCTGGTACTATCTGGGCCCCAATGACAAGGCTCCGGCCTGGACCGGGGTGCCCTATTTCTTCAATTTTATGACCCGGGAGGAGCAGTCCCAGGGGCCCTTTGGTCTGGAGGCCTCCCTGAATATGCTGATGCCCGGTGACTTTGTTCAGCTCCGATTTGCCCAAGAGCGCTTTGGCCATACGCCCATCATCGTGGAGGTGGGGGACCCGCCCGCCCTGAGCAATATCCTGGTAGCCGCCCATAGCCTGGACGCCGACTTTCGGCCCCTGGATTCCTACCAGTTTCAGGAGATCCGCTTCATCCATATTCTGGGGGCACGGCCTGGGGTTGCATGGGCCGAAAAAAATAAGAAAAATCAATGGCTGTAAAGGGAACCCGGTACACATTTTCTTATGTGTACCGGGCTGATTTTATAGTTGCCGTTCCCTCAGCTCAAAGGGTTGCCGTCCTCATCAAAGGCGACCTTCAGCAGTCCTTCCACCAGAAAAGCGCTGATGCAGAGGAACACCATCTGGCCGCCGATGAGCCAGAGGAAAAAGCTGGTGAAATGGTCCCGAAGCAGGATCATCAGCAGGGCGGAGACCAACGTAAGCAGCAGGCCCATCCGGATCCAGAGCTGGGCAATGCGGCGGTGGGCAAAGGCCCAGGTCTCATCACTGCGTTCAGACAGAGCCGTGCGGTAAGCCAGTCCGGAGCCTGTGCGCTTGGGCGGGTGGGAGCGCCAGCGAAGCCCGATGGCCAGCAGCGCCAGCGGGGTGACCATCACCAGCAGGAAAGCGAGATAATACATGTCAATCCACATCCTTTTCTTTTGTTTGGAGTTGCGTTTCGGAGCCGTCCGCGGGCTTTTTGGGGGGACGGCCCCGGCGCTTCACCTGGGCCAGAGGATTGGCCCGGGCGGCGCAGCGCAGGTCGTCGCTGTCCACATGGGTGTAAATCTGGGTGGTGTTCAGATGATCGTGTCCCAGGACCTCCTGGAGCGTGCGGACGTCCACGCCGTTTTGCAGCATCAGCGTCGCGGCGGTGTGGCGCAGCTTATGGGAGGAATACTGGGTGCTGTCCAGACCTGCGGCGGCCAGATGTTTTTTGACCAGCTTATGGACCGCTGCCTTGGAGATGCGCCGCCGGTTCTGCAGGGTGACGAACAGGGCGTCCTGGTCTACCAACGTCAAAGCGTCGCGGTCAGTCATCCAGTCCTGGAGCGCCTTCTGGCAGGCTTCGTTCAAAAAAAGGACCCGTTCCTTGTTGCCTTTACCCAATACCCGCAGATGGTCGCCTCGAACATCCGTTTTATTCAGGCCGACAAGCTCTGAGATACGCAGTCCGCAGTTCAGGAACAAGGTCAGGATGCAGTAATCCCGGCTGGCGTTTTTGCCGTCCACAGACTCCAGCAGGCTGACGCTTTCGTCCAGATTCAGGTACTTGGGCAGGGATTTTTTCATTCTGGGCGAGTCCAAGTCCTGGACAGGGTTTTGCTCCAGCAGCTTCGCTTTATTTGTCAGATATTTGTAAAAGGAACGGATGGTGGCGACTTTGCGGGCCCGGGAAGCGGCGTTCAGGCCGCGGTCACGGGACAGGTAATTCATGTAGCTGTAAATATCCGTCAGAGTGACGTCCCGTACCAGAGACAGGTCAACGTCGTCAATGGAGATGTCGTCCAGCGGAATATCTCTGGGCGCCAGATTTTTTTCCTGTTTCAGGTACCGGAAAAAGTTCCGAAGATCCAGAAAGTACTCGTCCACAGTCTGGCGGGAATGTCCCTGGATCGTTTCGTGATAAACCAAAAAATCGCGCAGCAGCGGCGGTGCGTCAGTGCGGTAGTCCGTGATCCGCGGCAGAGGCCTCAAAAGGGGCAGACAGAGGTTTTTACCTCCACTTAGGTCAACAAAATTTTTATTTTGTTGACCTGATATTGTATCCTTTTTTGAGAGCCCTGCCGTCCCTCCCTTCGTCAGTATAGGAAACATTCTTTTGGAGATGCTAAGAAACAAAACTTGATTCGAAACCGAGGTCGATCGCCCGTGAGCCTTATCGCCTGTATCGAACCCTGTGTCTATCAAAAAGACGGCCGCTGTTGTCTGTCGCGGGCCTTATCTGCCGGGATACCGGACGGACGGGGCTGCGTGAACTTTGTGCCGGTCCGTCATCCCGGACCGTTACAACAGGGCCGCCAGTGCTTCCCGGATGTTGGCCACCCGGATCAGCTCCAGTCCGTCGGGAACCAGCAGCTTCCCCTGGGTCCTCTTGGGGATCAGACATTTGGTAAAGCCCAGGCGCCGGACCTCGGCAAGCCGCTGCCCCAGGGCGCTGACTGACCGCAGCTCCCCCGTCAAGCCGATCTCCCCGATGGCGGCCAGGTCGTGAGGCACCGGCCGATCCCGGAAGCTGGAGGCCAGCGCCAGCATCGCGGCCAGATCGGCGGCAGGCTCGTCCAGAGACAGTCCTCCGATCACGTTCATATAGGTGTCGCAGTTGCCTACCAGCAGGCCCCCGCGCTTTTCCAGCACAGCCAGCAGCAGCATGGCCCGGTTGTAGTCAAAGCCGTTGCTCACCCGCCGGGGATTGCCCAGACTGCTGGGGACCACCAAGGCCTGAATCTCGGCCAGCACCGGCCGCACACCCTCCATGACGCAGGTGACGCAGGTACCGGGAGCCTCCGCCGGCCGGCCGTCCAGCAGGGCCTCCGAGGGATTGGGCACCTCGGCCAGCCCGCCGTCCTCCATCTCAAATACGCCGATCTCGTTGGTGGCGCCAAAGCGGTTCTTAGCCGCGCGCAGGATGCGGTGGGCCATATGGCGCTCGCCCTCGAAATAGAGTACACAGTCCACCATGTGCTCCAGCACCTTGGGACCGGCAATGGACCCCTCCTTGTTTACATGCCCGATCACAAAAACAGTCAGCCCCTCCCCTTTTGCCAGCTGCATCAGGGTCATGGTACACTCTTTTACCTGCGAAATGCTGCCAGGAGCTGAGCCGACGTCCCCATTGTACAGGGTCTGGATGGAGTCCACGATGAGGACGTCTGGCTGGAGCTGATGGACCGCGTCCACCAGATTTTCCAGGTTGGTTTCCGCCAACAGGTACAGCCCTTCTCCCCTCACCTTCAGCCGCTCGGCCCGCAGCTTGATCTGCCGCTCCGACTCCTCACCGGATACATACAAAACCGTGGCAAAGCGGCACAGATTGTCGCAGATCTGCAGCATCAGGGTGGATTTGCCGATGCCGGG
>Ga0129306_1002062_pt1 | contig 19319 bp, 12 predicted proteins | sample P827metagenome_FD_94438 | JGI IMG/M metagenome (GOLD analysis project Ga0129306, IMG submission 94438) | Capybara group fecal microbial communities from Wisconsin, USA - P827 metagenome | ecosystem: Host-associated > Mammals > Digestive system > Large intestine > Fecal | place: USA: Wisconsin... | reverse complement strand
GCTGCCCTCTGTCTGCGCCCAGCCGCCACAGACTATGACTTCACCACCGTCCTCAGCTCCAGGACCGCCGAGCTCACCGGCCTGACCTTCTACGGCAACGACGACAGCCATGTCATCCTCGGCCGTCGCGGCAACCGCCTCCAGCTCGTCAGCAGAGTAGCCGGCAACGATTCCGTATGGCTCGACATCCCCTGCCGCAGCCGCAGCCTTCATCTGAAGGGAAAGGTCAGCGAAGGATGCCGTCTCTCCTTTGCCTATAGCGACGATGGCGTCACGTGGAAAACGGTTGGATCCGATGCCCCCGATGGCTCGCAAGTGCTGTCGTGGGACCGCATCTCGCGTCCAGGCCTCTACACCGATGCCCCCTCTTCCCATCCCGCTCGCTTCGACTCATTCCGCATGCACCTCAAGCCATAGCTAAGCCCGCAGCGAAACCACCAGCGCCTAACCTTTTTTGTTACAAAATTATTGAAACACCCTTAATTCTGCACCACAAAAAGTTTGTTTTTCTGCGTCGCGTGCGTCACACCTTTGTAATCGATAGATTACGTGTGCAATAGGCGTGACGCAGAGTGTGACGGAGAGTGTGACGCACAAAAGTGCGTCACACCTCCTTTCCCCTCGAATCAGTTTATTCCTGAGCTATATTACTTTCTTAGCCCTTAACTCTCCATGTTTAACTACAGAACTATAAACGTTTGATTGTAAACTGAAATTCAATCTCTTATTCCCTTTCAGATATTGCTTTTTTCTTTAGAACGCAGTTGTGTTTTAATTAAAACGCAATTGTGTTCTAAATGAAACACAGCTGTGTTCTAAATAAAACACAATTGTGTTTTAAGAACTTTAGCTTGCGTTGGCACTCTTTGCAAGGTCCACGAAGACATCCCCATCTAACGTACAAACATCAAAGCCCCATATCAGGGAGCGAAGCCATTTTTGCTCGGAATGAGTAGCATAAACGGCTGATAATTTGCTTAAAGAAAAGTCCCCCACAGGAAAAAACCAAGTGTGACGCAAAAAGTGCGTCACACCTTGCGTCACACTCTGCGTCACGCCTATGGCGCTTGTACCCTGCGACTTGCAAAGGTGTGACGCACGCGACGCAGAAAAACAAACTTTTTGTGAGAAAACATTCATCTTCCATCATCCATCTTTCATCGTTCATTCCAGTCCCTCATGATTCCTTTTTTTCATTTTTTTCTCTGAAAAAGCATTACTTTCCAAATATAATTTGTACCTTTGCCCTCGGTTCGGGGAGAAATCCGGACTAATAGAAAGCATTCGCTATTATTTCGCGTTAAGCCAAAAATGCGTCGGAAACATTAATTGGAATAAAACGCCACTGAAATAATAGAGGACGGGGCATCTGGAATGATGCCTTGACCTGTCGATATAAGCGATGCTCACGCCATTGGCGTGGTGCATTCTTGAATAGACAGGTCAGGGGTTCCAAGGCATTCCGACGCATTGCCCCTAAGCTTAACGTGCGAGAAGCATCACGCTTTCTTTGTGCGTCAGCGATTGATAGACGATTGCAGGACATGTAAACTATCAATTGCGTATGGCTACATCTATAAAATTATCGAAGATTACTAAGGTTGACCTGCGTTCGTGTTGGCAGAACGAGGCAAGCGACTTCACACCTTGGCTGGCATCGGAAGAGAATATCGCCCTCTTGGCTGATGCGCTTGGTATGAATGAATTGGAAGTGAAGTCACAGGAGGAACACGTTGGTCCTTTCCGTGCAGACATACTTTGTGTAGACCCAGGAACAGACAAACTGGTGCTGATAGAGAACCAACTGGAAAAAACGGACCACAACCATCTGGGGCAGATTCTGACCTACGCTGCCGGACTGGATGCTGTCACCATCATTTGGATAGCCGAGCACTTCACAGAAGAACATCGGGCTACCATCGACTGGCTGAACCGAATCACCGACAAGGAATTCAATTTCTTTGGCGTAGAGATAGAACTTATCAAGATTGGCGACAGCCCGGCAGCGCCCATGTTCAACGTGATTGCCAAGCCCAACGGATGGTCGAAAGACGTAAGGAGTTCTCAGGCTTCAAGTGAGGGACGCTCTGAGGGCGAAGAATTCAACTATGAGTATTGGGATGCTTTCGTTGATTACATGAAGAACCATCCGTCGAAGCTGTTCCGCACACGTAGCGCATCTTACGACCATTGGATGAGTATTGCCATTGGCAAGAGCGGCATCCATATAGCACTCCTATTGAATAAGCGAGAACAGAAAGCCACCATACAACTCTATAAGTCAGACGATGCTGACAAGAAGTACTTCGATGCTTTGGTAAAATACAAGGAAGAAGCAGAAGAACACATTGGAATCAAACTTACTTGGAGGAGACTTGATACCAAGAAAGCTTCTACCATTGACATCTATAAGACTGGTGACCTAAGCAATCCATTATCGCGAGAAGAGATATTCGGTTGGTACAAAGAGTATACTGAGAAGTTCATACTTTTCTTTAAGCCGATAATAAAGAAGATATGAATGGAGATCAAGCGATTCTAAATTGACAGGTTTAACGAAAGAGAGTGACTTGATTAATTGTTATTGTTTATGAGTAGAAGCAAGTTTTACGATGCTATAAAAGATGTGATTGATGAAAGAGGTGTTGAAACATCGTATAAAAACGGCTTGACCCTTTACTTTCCCAATACCGATTACACCTATCCGTTCAAATGTGATGGATATATGGAACCTGTTGTCAACGGCAATAAGTTCCGCTTGATTATTGAGTACAAGTTGGATGAACTGCTGAACGACAAAGCAGGTAGAGCTAAAGTACTTATACAGGTTGTTTGGTATCTGAAAAAGTTCGAGTTGGATGGAAAAATTATACCGAATGTCTGCCTTGTGGGCGATAAAAACGAATGCTTTGCCCTTCAGACCAATCCCCTGTTGAAATATCTGGATGAAGATGTGGATTGGGAAACCGCTCCGTCACAAGCACATCTAAACTATCCGGAAGTGGTAGTCAAAATTGCCAATGACGCAGAAATCAATCCTTTTGTTTTCATCGTCAACGAGAATTTCAGTTTCAAAGTTGTAGCCGAGAAGATTCAGGATTTGGCATGTAATATCCAGCGATATGTCCGTGTGACAGAACATAACATTTCTAACATCTTTGACTACTTCTGTAAGAACGTCCTTAAAGGCAAAAACAAACTGAACGGACATGATTTGGTGGGTATCTTTATGGGAGTACTAAATGACCAGACCAACTATTACCAACATCCCACCAAGCCCAATATTCTCGTGTGCAACGGTACTAACGTGAATATGGACGGCAGCAATTTCAAGTCTTTCTTTGGCTATTTCGATAGAAACTATACGCCTCAAGAGAAGATGAGAATGACCAGCATAGCCGATCGTCTGATTGAAGACGCAGACAGACGAATGAAAGGCGATTTCTGGACTCCGACGCTTTTTGTGGATTATGCTCACCATATGCTTGAACGCGAGTTGGGTGAAGACTGGAAAGAGCAATATGTTGTATGGGATAACTGTTGGGGAACAGGCAATCTTACGCGTGACTATCATTTCTGTGAATTATACTGCTCGACACTATTTCAAAGCGAATTGGATATGGGCGCGAACTATAATCCTGAAGCCACAAAGTTTCAGTTTGACTTCCTGAATGATTATATTCCGAGTCCGGATGATATCGTGCAGTATCAATCGAAAATCCCGCAAGGTCTTTACGAGGCTCTTAAGCAAAATAAGCCAATAGTTTTCTTACTTAATCCCCCGTATGCTACATCAAGTAGTGATTACGGTAAAGGAACAGACAACACAAAGGGTACAGGTTCTTGCGATACGGCAGTTAAGAAAAATATGGTTCGTGAGGGTATGGATAATGCCAGTAAAAACTTATATGCGCAATTTTTATACCGGATAATGCGAATTAAACAGGTCTTTCATCTGACCAACTGCCATATAGGTTTATACTCTCCACCTTTATTCTTAACAGGACCTGCTTGGGCCGTGTTTAGAAAACACTTCCTAAAAGAATTTGCTTATCTAAACGCTTGTCAATTTAAAGCAAGTCATTTTGCCGATGTATCAGATAGTTGGGGCATATCATTCTCTATTTGGAAATCAGGCGAAACCACAAATAAGGAAAGTTTCTCTTTTGAACTGATAGATGAGATTGATGGAGAAATCCAATCAATAGGACTTAAGGATGTCTATAATATTGACGGAAAAGATTCTGCTAAAGAATGGATAAAGCAACAGATAAAAGGAATCAGCGTTGAGGAAAGACCGACGTTCTCAAGTGCTTTGTCTGTGAAAGAAGGCAAAAACTGTAATACAAAAATTAACAAGAATGCTCTGGGTTGTTATTCCAATATGGGCAACAACGTTGACCAAAATCAGCTTAAAGTAGCGATTTTCACAACATGTGATTCTTCCAATGCTAACGGTCTTTCCATAATGCCTGCAAACTACGAACGTGTAGTATCACTATTCACTGCCCGAAAACTAATTGAAAAGAATTGGGTGAACTCAAAGGACGAATATCTGGCTCCGGATGAAACACATCCCCAATACCAAGAGTTTGTATATGATGCTATTGTGTTCTCACTCTTTAATACTTCAAGTAATCAGTCTTCTTTGCGGCAAATAGAGTTCAAGGGCAAGAAATGGAATATCTACAACGAGTTCTTCTGGATGAGCAAAGATGAGATACTACAATTGGCAAGCGACCATCAATTAGATGAATGCTATAATGATGCAAGAACAGCAAGGGATCGATTTGTCTATCAAAAACTCCAGACCACAACCCTTTCTCCGGAAGCACAATCGGTTCTTGACAAGGCTAATGAAATAGTACGTTCTACCTTCCCGTTCCGGGAGTTGTTCAACGGCTCTAATCCCGAGTATCAGATTATGAATTGGGATTGCGGCTGGTACCAGATAAAGGCTCTCGCAAAAGAATACGGAAAGAATCAACTGGACGAGTTCAATGTGCTCTACAAAGCGTTAGCGGACAAATTGAGACCGATGGTCTATTCCTTAGGATTCTTGAAATAGAGGATAGTGGGGACAGGAACCTTCATACGCTCGAAGGTGTAACGAGGGGCTGGGGTGAAGATGGCATTTCTGGTTCAAGGTTCATGGTTAATGAGGGGTGAGGGATGAAGTAAGACATATGAGGTATGATGGATGATGTATGATGGATGATGTATGATGGATGAGGTATGATGGATGATGGAAGTTGTTTCCCATTCGTTTGTGACAATAGGTTCATCGGCACTCAAAGAGGTACTGTAATCACAAAAGACATAAGAAATTAAACTTGGTACACAAAATTGTGGTCCACAAATTTGTGTACTAATTTTTTTTGCACTCGAAAAGAACTTATTCCTACGGATATAGGAGGCTGGTGTTTTTTTGCCTGTTCGGCTGACAGGGGGCGGGGTTAGGACATTTCGCCTATGTGCATGACGGCGCGCTCGAAGTCGTCGGGGTTGAGGGCGTGGTGGCGGACACGATGACGATAGTTGTAGATGGTCTGGGTGGAGTAGTGGAGGAAGTTGGCTATCTGGGTGACGTCGGTCATGCCGAGACGGACAAGGGCGAAGATGCGCTGCTCGGTGCAGAGGACGCCGCCGGAGGGCGGATAGCGATGGGGCTCGGCAAGCAGGGCGTTGAGGTCGTCGATGAAGGTGGGGTAGAGGGCAAGGAAGGTCTTGTCGAACTGCTCGAAGACGGTGTCGAGGTCTCCCGGATGGGGGCGGGAGGTCTGGGCAAGCAGGTCGTCGTACTGGCGGGTCTTGAGCTTGCGGTTGACGGTCTTGCGGAACTCTTCGAGCTTGTTGGCGTAGGCTGAGATGGCGCTGATGAGGTAGGTGATGTAGTATTCGCGTATGCTGGCGGCGTCGGCCAGACGGCGGTTGGCTTCGCCGAGCTGGGCATTGGCGGCGCTGAGCTCGTGGCGGGCTGCGGAGAGCTTACGATGGGCGCGGGAGAGCTGTGCCAAGCCGCAGAGCACCACAACGAGGGCTGCACCAAGGGCGAGGATGAGGCGGAGACGGAAACGCTCGTGGCGGCGCAGCTGCTGCAGATAGCTGTCCTTGATGACACGATAGATGCCCATCACCTCGGTGAAACGGAAGCGCGAGCCGAGGCTCTCGGCGTCCTCGATGGCGGCGGTGGCGTAACGGTAGGCGCGGTTGTAGTTGCCCTCGGCGTACATCAGTTTCGACAGGGCGAGGAGGGACTCGTTTTCGCGGACGCCATAGCGGACGTCCATGTCGGCGCTGACGGCGAGGTTGAGGAGGGCCCGGGCGGTGTCGCCCATGTCGAGATAGAGCCGTGCGCGGCTCATGGCGTTGAGCCCGTAGAGGCGGGTGCCGGGCTCGTCGTCTTCGTAGAGGGGAAGGAGCAGGCGGAGGGCTTCGTCGTACTGCCCTTGTGCCTGGAGGCTGAAGGCGCGCTCTTTCTGCCACAGGCCGCTGCCCTCTGGGAGAATTTGCATGAGGGTGTCGCGGTAGAGGAGGGTGAGGCGGCCCAGGCGGTCGGACTGCTCGGGGTTGCCGGCATAGTAGGCGCGCATGTGCTCGTAGAGGGTTATCATGGCCCAGCAGTAGGTGGCGCGATGGGAGGGGAGGCAGTCGCCGGCGGAGCGCAGACCGACGAGGTGGGGTATCTCGGTGAACATGCCGGCATTGGAGCAGGCGCGTAGGATGCGGATGTCGGACTCCTGCAGCTGGTAGGTGTCGCCGGTGCGGATGGCGGTCTGACGGCTCTGGAGGGCGTAGGCGAGGGCCGAGTCGCATTGGAGCGTCATGTACTCGTCGGTGATCTGGAGGCTGAGGGCGTAGCGGGCCGAGTCGGTGGTGGCGAGGCGGCAGGCGTGCTTCAGCGAATCAACGTAGTCGAGGCGGCGCTGGATGTACTCGGCGCGGTGGGTAAGGTCGTGGTCGAGGATGGCGAGCAGGCGCTCGCTCTCCGTGTCGTGAGGAGCGTGGCACGACGCGAAGAGCAACGCTATGAGGATTGAAAATTGAAGATTGATGATTGAGGGCTTATCCATCGAAAAATGAGTTATAAACTAACAGACTTCAGATAATTGTTTCGCCGCTGATTCATTAGCAGATCATTCATCTGTTAGTCTGAAGTCTGTTAGTCTGCCAGTCAAGAAAAAAAGTTAGTCTGAAGTCATTCTTCCATTATAATTTTCTTACCATTATAGATATAGATGCCCTGTGGGGCGGGTTGGTGGATGCGCAGTCCGCTGACCGTATAGACGGGCGATGTCACGTTGGCGGGCTCGGCCTCGGGCAGGCGTATGGCGTCGAGGTCGCCGGCAGGGAAGGGGATGAAGAGGAAGAGGTCGGGGGTGACGTTGTCCGTCGTGCCGACGTAGTTGTACACCATGCTGCCGACAACCGCATCGACGGTCTGGTCGAGGTCGAGCCCGGCTTCGGCAAAGCCTTCCTTCAGCATGGGGGTGATGACGGCGGGGAGGGTGTTGAGTCCGTTCAGAAGGCCTTCGACGCCGGCATGGAACTCACCCAGCAGCCGTTCGGCCTGCTTCAGGTGTTCGTTGCCTTCGGCAAACGTGGTGAGCAGTTTGGTGAGCGGCGGGATGACGGTGGTGTTGATGAGGTCGGCCATCTGGCCCGGTTCGGTGGGGAGCACGAAGAAGTCGTTCTTGTTGAAGATATCAACATCGGGGTCATAGTCGAAGATGAAGTTCTTCTTGAGGAAGGCATCGATGAGCTCCCAGTTCTGGACGCAAAACGAATCGACGTATTCGGTGAGGCGGTACTTGGTGCGGTAGTAGGCATAGTCCTCGAATGTCATCCCTTCGCGGTCGGGCAGGTTGGTGGTGAGGCGGGTCTCGATGTTGAGCCCTTGGTCCGTGATGCCAATGAGACGCCAGGGGCAGTCGTAGGCGGTGGCGCCGCCGGTGGCTATCTGCCAGAGGGGACTGCCGTCGATGGTGTAGAGGCAGGCGACGTCGGTGGCGGCAAGGTCGCCGGTGAAGACGGCGCTGACGCCGCAGGCTGCGAGGGCATCCTGTATGTCGTAGGTGTTAAGCTCGTAATAGGGTTCCTCTACGACGACGGTGGTGTCGCCCAGGATGCTGCCCAGCAGCCCTGTGTCGTCGGGTTTATTGACAAGGGTGCCGAGGGCGTCGTAGCCGTTGAAGGGGGCGCCGACAAGGTGGTACATGAGGGCGACGACATGACGGCCTGTGGCATGGGCGGCGGACGCGGCCTGCTGCATCCATCCTACCGTCTGGGGGGTGAGGAATCCTTCGTGGGTGTCGAGGGCGAGGAGGGCAAGCTGGTCGGTGAGGTAGGTGAGGTAGGAGAGGGTGCTGTCGTCGCGCGTCACGGCATCGGCATAGCCGAGGGCGGCGTAGATGGAGGTGAACTCATCGGGCGTGACGGAGGGGACGGGGACGGACTCGTCGCCGCCTGGGAAGCGGCAGGCGTCGGGGTTGGCAATGTCCTGCTTGCCGGGGACGACGCAGACCTTGATGCCGGCGTCGGTGAGGGGCTTAAGAAGCGAGGCAAGCAGCTCGTGGCCCTCTTTCTCGCCGCTCTTCGTCAGCCCGCCGGCAACGAGCAGGGCGGCAGGACGGTAGGCAAGGGCTGAATCGACGATGGCTTCTAGGATCTCGGCCGACTCCATGAAGAGCGATGCCGTCAGCCCGCGCGAGGCCTCGTAAGCCTTGCCAGCAACGTTGGCGGGGGCAGGTGCCAGCAGGGCAGGGCTGCTGATGACCATCAGCCGCGACGGGGCGGCGAGGGCGAGGTTTGTATAGTCGCTGACGGTGAACACGGCTTCAGGACAGCCGGCGACGGGCTGGCCGTTCGAGCGGAGCGCACGGACGTGGTAGCAGCCGGGCTCGTAGGGGGGATAGCCATGGGTGCGGCAGAGCTCGCCCACCTCGAAGGTGCCGTTGTTGTAACGGCTTTCGCCCTCGACGGCGTGGCTCTCGAGCATGGGCAGCAGGGCGGCCTGCTTGTAGATTTCGATGACGGAGCCTTTCGGTAGGTTGGCGTATTTCACCATGACGGCCTCGCCCGAGCTGACGACGGGTGCTGAGACGGTCAGCAACGGGTCGTGGGTGAGGGGTGTGCCGCCCTCGGGCACCACGACGGTGGTCTTGAACTCGGGCGCCACGGTGTTGAACGTGCCTTTGCCTACCTTCACCTGCTCGGTGCTGACGCGGAAGAGGTCGCTGCCCTCGGCATCGTCGAGACGGCCGGCATAGTCGTCGATGGCGGCGGGGTTGTCCACGTCCGACTCGATGGAGCCGATGGCGTAGTCGAGCTCGTAGCGGCCTGCCACGCCGTCGTTGAGCACGGTGAAGCGGAAGGCGATGGAGTCGCAGCCGTCCTCGCCACCCTGTATGCTGCGGCGGTTGACATGGGCGGTACGGAACGCCAGCCATTCAAAGCCATCCTTGGGGTTGGCCTCGTTGTATAGCTCCGAGAGCACGTGACTATAGACCATCGGCGCGGCCATGTTGCACTCCTCGCCGAGCGAGTTCTTCAGCCCCTCGCGGGCATACTGCTGGTAGGCGCTGTCGCCCACGGTGACGTCCCAGTTGCGGGGCACGCGGACGGCGAAGACGGAGTAGCCCGTCTGCTCGCCGTTGTTGCCGTCGTTGACGCAGACGATACGGCCTTCGTATGGGGTGTTGGGGGCGACCTCCTTAGGGGCATAGACGCGGGCAAACTTGTAGCACGAGACTACGCTCAGCGAGATGATCACGGCAGCAATGAACCATGAGCCTTTGACTTGTCTTACTCGTTTCATATCTTATTTTTTGGGGGGGGATTATATCTGTCTTTCACAATCGCAGCAGGCATCCGTCATACGCAGACGGCTCACGCTATGATTATAACGTCCGGATATGGTTCTCCCACTATGGGGATTCGGCATTTTTGCAAAGATATACGCTTTCTGTCTGATTTCAAAAAAAAGTGCGTTTTTTCTTTTGCCTTCTTCGTTTTTAATCCGTACATTTGCACGGAAAATGATAATGGGTGGTTCTAAAAATCAGCTCCAGTCGAAGCAAAGAGTAGGCCATCCAATAATAAAACAAATATTTAGAACCACCCATAATATAATGGATATGAAAAACCGTTTATCCCTCTTCGTGATGGCTGCGCTCTGTGCTGTCGGCATGAATGCCCGCATAGTCCTTCCCCCAGCCTATAGCAGCAACATGGTGCTGCAGCAGAAAACGACGTTTACGCTCACGGGCCGTGCGGCTCCTGAGGGGGTTGTCACCGTCCGTATGGGCTGGTCGAAGGCTTCGCTGACGGCCTTGGCCGACAAGGACGGGAGGTGGAGCGTCACCCTCACCACGCCCAAGGCAGGCGGACCCTATACGCTCTCGTTTTCTGACAGGGACGGCGAGCTGACGCTCACCAACGTGCTGTGCGGCGAGGTGTGGTTCTGCTCGGGACAGAGCAACATGGAGATGCCCGTCCTCGGATGGGGTCACGTGCTGAACTGCGACGAGGAGGCCGCCGCTGCCAACTACCCCAGGATCCGCCTCTATCAGGTTAAACGCAACACCCCGCTCAGGCCTACCGCCGAGGCCGAATCGAACCTGGGTGGATGGCAGGAGTGCTCGCCCGCGACGGTGTCGAACTTCTCGGCGCTGGCCTACTTCTATGCTCGCGAGCTGTGGCAGCATCTGGGCATCCCCATTGGCGTCATCGACTCGTCGTGGGGTGGCACGTCCGCCGAGGCATGGATTAGCGCCGAGGCGATGGAGGACGTCGTGGACTTCGGCGAGCACATGCAGATGATGCGTGAGAACGGCTACGACGCCGACCGCCTGATGGCCCGATACGAACAGCAGCAGGAGGCTTTTCAGCACGCTTTCGACAACGCCGACCCCGGGCTCGACCCCGACAGCAAGCCGTGGTTTGCCGAGGACCTCGACGACACAAGGTGGAAGCCCATCGCCGTGCCCGGACTCTGGGCAGGTAAGCTGGGCACCTTCGACGGCACGCTGTGGATGCGGCGCGAGGTGACTGTCGCTGCCGATCAGGCCGGCAAGGACCTGAACGTTGATATGGGCGTCATCGACGACAACGACATCTGCTGGTGGAACGGCGTCTGCATCGGGAAGACCGAAGGCTGGATGGCCCACAGTACGTACGTCGTCCCCGGCAACCTCGTCCGCGAAGGCCGGAACCTGCTCGTCTGCCGCATCGAGGACACCGGTTCCGACGGCGGCATCCGAGGCGACGTCAGCTTCCCCGGCGAATGGAAGTACCGTATCGGCTACGACCGTGCCGAACTGGCTCCTCAGCGGATACCCATGCAGCGGCCCGTGAACGACCCCAACTACCCGACGGTGCTCTTTAACGGCATGGTGGCCCCCTTCGTCCATTTCCCCATCCAGGGCTGCATCTGGTATCAGGGCTGCAATAATGTGGGACGTGCGGCGCAGTACGAGAGCCTCCTGCAGACGCTTATCACTGATTGGCGTGCCCAGTGGGGCAAGCCGCAGATGCCTTTCTACGTCGTCCAGCTCGCCAACTATCTGAAACACTATCCCCTGCAGCCCGACAGCGAATGGGCGCTGCTGCGTGAGGCTCAGTCGCAGGCACTCCATCTGACGAATGTCGGCATGGCCACCATCATCGACATCGGCGATGCCGACGACATCCACCCGAAGAACAAGCAGGAGGTGGGCCGGCGCATGGCTGCGATGGCGCTGCACGACGTGTATGGCAAGAAGAAGCTCCCCTGCAGGGCACCCGTCTATGCCTCTTACGAGGTGTCGGGCGGCGCGATGCGCATTCGCTTCGACCGTCCCGCCGGCAGCGAGCCCTTCGTGCAGGATGCCGACCTCCCCGGCTTCATCATTGCCGGAGCCGACAAGGTTTGGCACGTGGCCAAGGCCCACACCGAGGGCGACGAGGTGGTCGTCTCCTCGCCCGACGTCGCCGTCCCCCTTGCCGTGCGCTATGGCTGGGCCGATAATCCCCAGTGTACCCTCCACACCGCCTCAGGCTTCCCCGTCACCCCCTTCCGTACGGACAACTGGTAAAATAACTGTTCTGCGTTCACTAAATGAAATTGTTCACTCTTTAATAACTACGTAATATGAAACAGAAAAAAGCTTTCATCGTTATTTCATTGTTGGTTTCTGTGATGTTGGTGGCGTGTAACGATCGTCCGCTGAACTTCGGATGCGACGGCGACAGCATCACCTCGGGCGACCAGTGGTCGGCAACCGTTGTGGAGGACTTGGGCTGTGCTACGCACCACAACGTGGGCGTCGGCACGGCTACATGGGGCGCATACGACGATACGCAGGAGTATGGCTCGGAAACCTTCATCGGCATCTCGGCCGGCTGGCTCCCCACCACCGACTCGCTCGAAATCCGCAAACGCCATAACAACTGCGCTCCCGTCCACATCCAGAAGTTCATCGCCGAGGTGGATGCCGGACAGTATCCCGCTCCCGACCTCTTCGGCTTTGCTATGGGCACCAACGACAACAACCTCGACGCGATGGTTGCCGGTGCCGAGTACTCCATCGGAGCCATCAAGACGCGGTTCCCGAAGTGCAAGGTCTTTGTCTGCACACCCATCCAGACGGGCAGCGCCGGACATAACGCCTTCAACCGACGGAAGATTGAGCTGCTGAAGGACGTCTGTGACCGCTTCGACGTCCCTCTCATCGACTGTTACAACGGCGTCGGCATCCGCGAGGAAGACGAGAATCCCTCCGGTCGTGGCAAGTACCTCCGCGACGGACTGCATCCCGACAAACCCGGTCAGGAGCTGATGGGGCACTACATCGCCTCGGAGGTCAAACGCATTTTTAAGATAAAATAACAGAATACGACTTGATTTTTCAGGATAAGCGCCGTACCTTTGCGGCGCAAATAGCGTAACCCTCGGGGCTGACCGGTTTTGACAGCGGGCAGAAGAGGTATGCAAGCATGCAGTGCGTTGACAGGTAGCACTTAAATCTCATCGGTCGACAATTAATTGGCGAATACAACTACGCTCTCGCTGCTTGATTGAAGTATAGTAGATCACTCGCTTAATCTCGGCACAAGGTGCTGAGACGAGACATCACCCGGAAGCTCTCGTCCCGAAGCTCGTCGATACGGTGGTGCAGGAAAATCGGGAATCGCCCGCGGGGGCCTCGCCCCAACGGTTAAACACTCAGAGGATAAGGCATAGGTTGGCTGCTCTGCGCCTGCCGCTGCTCGAAAACCAATGCAGAGATAAGCATGTAGAAAACATATGGCTTCCTCGTTTGGACGAGGGTTCGACTCCCTCCAGCTCCACAAAATGGTTTAACGTTTCTTCGTTTAACGTTTAAGGTTTAACGAACACGTCCGGCGCCTTCGGCGCAATTGATAATTGAAAATTGATAATTATCCATTGTCCATTGTCCATTAACGAAGTTATCATGGTCATTAAACGTTAAACGATAGATACTCTTCCTTCTTCATCTCACGGCCCATTTGATGCCTCGCTTCATGATTTTCATGGCTTCGGGCACATCGAAGTCGGCGGCGTCGTGGCAGAGCGACGAGTAGAAGACGCGGCCTTTGCCGTACGACTTCTTCCAAACTACCGGCATCTCCACCCCTTTAATCCAGGGCGCACCGCCCTCGCCGCTGAAGACGGTGGTGGCCAGCACCTTCACGCCCGGATCAACGTGCATGTAATACTGCTCGGAGTGCATGTGGAACTTCTTCAGCCCTTTTGTCACAGGGTCTTTCTTGTCCTTGATAATGACGTCGTAGTGCACCTTGCCGCCGGGATGGGCTACCCACTGGCCGCCTACCATGAACTGGTATTCGGTGTTTCCGCGGAAGGCATCGCCCAGGCCGCCGTGCCATCCTGCCAGCCCTGCGCCGTTCCGCACGGCCTCCAGCAGCCCGCGTTCCTGCTCTCCGCTGAGGTTGCCCATTGTCCACGTCTGAATCACCAGGTCTATGGACTTCATCAGCGCTTTGTCGGTGTAGGCGTTCAGGTTGTCGCGGTAATAGACGATGGCCCCTTCGCTCTCCAGCCAGGGTTTAAGCTTCTCCATCGTCTGCCGGGGTTCATGACCTTCCCATCCGCCATAGACGAACAGAATCTTCTTCCCTTTCAGGACACTCTCTCCGGCATCAGCCGGGCTGGCAGTACACAGAAACGGCACAAGCGCCAGCAGCGAAAGAAACACTTTTGTCATTTTTTTTAGTGGTTTGTCGTTTAACGTTTTATGCTTGCTAAAACCAAAGTTAAAAGCGCGTTGTTGATAATTCCGTCTGCAAAGAAACAAAACTTCCTGCAAACAGGCAAACGTCAAGCGGATAAAATGGTGATTATCCGCAGGAATACATCCTTTTTTAAAAAAAACATCATCCGCCCCGAGCTCGAGAGCTGGGGCGGATGGGGTAGAGAGAAGTGGCGGAATAAAAGCCGCCTGACAGCGCATGTGTGCTGTTACTCGGCGCTGAACTCGTCCTTGCCTACACCGCAGAGGGGGCATACCCAGTCGGCGGGGAGGTCTTCGAAGGCGGTGCCGGGGGCGATGCCGTTGTCAGGATCGCCGACTGCGGGGTCATACTCGTAGCCGCAGACTTCGCATACGTACTTTTTCATAGCGTGGGAAACTTTTAAAGTTAAGAATTGTGAGTTAAGAATTAAGAGTTAAGAAAGAATGTCTTGTAGGCGATATGTTCCCGTAGCAAAACTATTCCTCTTAACTCTTAATTCATCGTCTTTCAAAAAACTACTTCTCGCGGCGGATGAAGTTGTAGCCGTACTTGGCCTGCTCGCCGAGCTCTTCCTCGATGCGGATGAGCTGGTTGTACTTGGCCATACGGTCGGTGCGGCTGAGGGAGCCGGTCTTGATCTGTCCGCTGTTCGTGGCGACGGCGATGTCGGCGATGGTGGTGTCCTCGGTTTCGCCGGAGCGGTGGCTGGTGACGGTGGTGTAGCCGGCACGGTGGGCCATCTCGATGGCGTCGAGCGTCTCGGAGAGCGAGCCGATCTGGTTGACCTTGATGAGGATGCTGTTGGCAGCGCCCATGCGGATGCCCTTCTCAAGGAACTTGACGTTGGTGACGAAGAGGTCGTCGCCGACAAGCTGGCAGCGGCTGCCGATGCGGTCGGTGAGCTTCACCCAGTTCTCCCAGTCGTTCTCGTCGAGACCGTCCTCGATAGAGTCGATGGGGAATTTGGTGATGAGCTGCTCGAGATAGTCGATCTGCTCGGCTGCGGTGAGCTTCTTGCCGTTGGGATCTTTCTTCTTGCCGTCCTTCAGCTGACGATAGTCGTAGTACCACTGGCCGTTCTCGCAGGTGGCGAACTCGCTGGCTGCGCAGTCCATGGCAATCTTCACATCCTTGCCGGGAACATAGCCGGCAGCGGTGATGGCGTCGCAGATGATCTGCAGGGCATCCTCGATGCCGTCGAGAGCGGGAGCAAAGCCGCCTTCGTCGCCGACAGCGGTGGAGAGGCCGCGCTTCTTGAGCAGCTTGGCGAGGTTGTGGAACACCTCAGCACCCATGCGGATGCCTTCACGCTCGGAGGTGGCGCCGACGGGACGAATCATGAACTCCTGGAAGGCGATGGGAGCATCGGAGTGGGCACCGCCGTTGATGATGTTCATCATGGGAACGGGCAGGGTGTAGGTGTTTGTGCCGCCGATGTAGCGGTAGAGGGGAATCTGCAGGAAGTTGGCAGCCGTGTGGGCAACAGCCAGCGAGACGCCGAGGATGGCGTTAGCGCCGAGGTTGCTCTTCGTGGGAGTGCCGTCGAGCTTCAGCATGGTGCAGTCGATGAGGCGCTGATCAAGAACGTTCATGCCCACGAGGGCGGGAGCGATCTTCTCATTGACGTTGGCCACGGCCTTCAGCGTACCCTTGCCCAGATAGCGGCTCTTGTCGCCGTCGCGCAGTTCGAGGGCTTCGTTCTCGCCCGTGCTGGCACCGCTGGGGACTGATGCACGACCGCAGACGCCGTTTTCCAATGTTACTTCGACTTCAACAGTCGGGTTACCTCTCGAGTCAAGAATCTCTCTTGCATGTACTTTGCAAATCTTCATTTTTTTTGTGGATAAAAATTGGTTTAACAATTAATTATGAAATCTTTATAAGGCTTCTACAATACGTTGTCCATAGGCCCTGCAGTTGGCAAGTGCATCGTCGTCGGGGACCCAGAGCGTGGTGATTCCTTCGTCCAACAGCTGGAAGCCGGCTTCGGCGAGTCGTTCGCTCATCAGCTTGACGGCATCGCCGCTCCAGCCGTAGGAGCCGAAGGCAGCGGCTTTTTTCTTTTTGAACTTCAGGCCGCGCATCATCTCCAGCAGTCCGGCGATGGCGAACGAGTAGCCGTAGTTGATGGTGGGCGAACCGACGAGGACGGCTTTTGAACGGAACACCTCGGTGAGGATGTCGTTCTTGTCCTCGTGGCTGGCGTTGAACAGCTTGACGGTGGTGTCGGGGGCTGCCTCGCGAATGCCTTCGGCAATGGCTTCGGCCATCTTGCGGGTCGATTGCCACATGGTGTCGTAGACGAGGGTAATCTGGTTCTCCTGATAGGCGTCGGCCCAAAGGAGGTATTTCTCGATGATCTGCGAGGGGTTCTCCTTCCAGATGACGCCGTGGCTGGGGCAGATGAGGTCGATGGGCAGGTTCATGGCGAGAATCTGCTGAATTTTCTTCGTCACCATCGTGGCGTAGGGGTTGAGGATGTTGACAAAGTACTTCTCGGCCTCGTAGAGCATGGCGGCGCTGTCAACGGCGTCGTTGAAGAGCGATTCGCTGGCGAAGTGCTGCCCGAAGCCGTCGTTGGAGAAGAGGATGTTCTCGCCACTCATGTAGGTGAACATGGTGTCGGGCCAGTGGAGCATAGGGGCCTCGATGAAGGTGAGCGTCGATTCGCCGATGGGCAGCGTGTCGCCCGTCTTGACGTTGATGAAGTTCCAGTCCTGGTGGTAGTGCCCGCGGATGATGGCTTCACCCTTCTTGGTGCAGTAGATGGGTGTGCCGGGAATCTCGCGCATCAGCTCAGGCAGCGCACCGCTGTGATCCACCTCGTTGTGGTTCATGACGATGTAGTCAATGCGGCTGAGGTCAATCTCCTGCTTCAGGCGGCTCACAAACTCGTGGTCGTAGGGCTGCCAGACGGTGTCGATGAGCACGACTTTCTCGTCGCGTACTAAATAGGAATTGTAGCTTGAGCCACGGAATGTGGACAGTTCGTCGCCATGGAAATGCGTTAGCTCCCAGTCGATTTTGCCAACGTGGCTGACTTTCTTCGTAATCTGTTTTGCCATGAAAATAGTTTGAACGCACAAAGTACGGCAATTTTTTTCAGTTATGCAAGAAAATCTTGTGATGTTTGCCTGCCGTTCGTTAAATAAACGAAAAATTCACGTTTAGCTTTGCAATTGTATAAACATTCCTTATCTTTGCCAAAAATTTCAATTATAAAACCTGCTCAGTTTATGATGCGCGCTAAGACCATAGAGAAGATTATCCGGGATTTCATTGCCAAGGAGCTGACCCTTAATCCCGAGAAGATCGGATTGGAAGATAACCTTGTGAACGACCTCCATGCCGATTCGATGGACATTGTCAATGTGGTGACGGCTATCGAGTCGCGCTTCAAAATTAAGTTCCCCGACGATACACAGATTCCTTACGAAGGCTATACGCTGAATTTCCTGGTTGAGGGAGTCCAGCGTGCGCTGAGGGAGAAGAGTCCTGTGCGCAAGGCTGCCCGTGCGGCCAAGACAGCTGAAAAGGTGGCCGAAGAGAAGGCCCGTCAGGTGCAGGCGCAAGTGAAGGAGAAGCGTATCGAGCTTGAGGAGAAGATTGAAGAACGTGTCGAAGAGGGCATCAAGGCCCGTCGTGCCTCGCGTAAGGGGGCGGCAGCGAAAGCGGCGAAAGAAGAGGAGCCCGTGGTTGAATGGGAGAAACCCGCCCAGCCTGAGGCAGAGGAGACGCCTTCAGACAACCAGTAAGCCTGCGCTACGCCGCGTTGCTTCGGCGGCGGCGTAGGTGCGAAATCAGATTTTTCCGAGAATGCGGTCCATCACCCAGTTGGTGGGGGTGGCGCTGATGCCGGTGCAGGTACAGATGTCCTTGCCCTGTAGGTGGTGTATGACACTCTCGATGAGCGGCAGCTGCACGTGCGGAGGGTTGGGGATGTCGAAAACCTCGCGTCCACGCGCGGTGTGTAGGGCAAGCGGCTCGAAGGTGAAGACGGAGAAGCATATCATACCTTTGTCGCCGATGATCTCAATGCGGTCCTCGGCTGCTGACTCGTCGGCCACGAAGCACCACGAGCCGGAGCCTACCAGCCCGTTCTCGAAGCGGAAGCAGGCGCTGATGGTGTCCTCGGCTTTGTAGAGTCCGCCCCGGTTGCTGCAGAAGCCCTCGGCGTCGGTGATGATGCCGAACAGCTCCTGGATGATGTCAATCTGGTGTGGGGCAAGGTCGTAGAAATAGCCTCCGCCTGAGATGGATGCCTGCAGACGCCAGGGGAGCTCGGCCTTGCTGTTACGGTCCATCTCGCGTGGGGGACGGGCAAAGCGTACCTGCAGGTTGATGATGTTTCCTATCTGCGGAATCAGTTCCTTCACCTTCAGAAAATAGGGGAGGTAGCGGCGGTAGTAGGCCACGAAGCAGGGTACGCCCATCTCCTCGCTGGTGCGGTTGATGCGCAGGCAGTCCTCGTAGCTGACGGCCATGGGCTTCTCGATATAGACGGGCTTGCCCGCCTTCATAGCCATGATGGCATAGGTGGCGTGGCTGGAAGGGGGCGTGGCGATATAGACGGCGTTGACGTTCGGGTCGTCGATGATGTGCGAGGGGTCAGTGTACCATTTCTTCACCCCGTTCCGCTCGGCATACGAGCGGGCTTTCTCCGCATTGCGGCTCATCACCGCCTCGATGCACGAACCCTCAACTTTGGCAAATGCCGGTCCACTCTTCTTCTCGGTGACTTCACCGCATCCAATAAATCCCCAGCGAATCATCTTGATTTTTTGCTATTTGACGATTTACGATTTACTGTTTTAGTTATATGATTATCCGCAATCATCCGACAGACGGCCTGAAAGGCCAAAAGATTATAGCCCAGGGCAACGCCCTGGGTATATTTGAACACACTTCATCCCACGCCCTGAAAGGGCAAAAGCTCTTGGTAATAATGCTTTTGCCCTTTCAGGGCGAGAGTTACTATCGCCGTTTGTACCCAGGGCGTTGCCCTGGGCTGTATGCTTGTTGCCCCTTCGGGGCGCCATCGGGTGATTGCGGATAATCATATT
>Ga0129306_1002059_pt1 | contig 19340 bp, 19 predicted proteins | sample P827metagenome_FD_94438 | JGI IMG/M metagenome (GOLD analysis project Ga0129306, IMG submission 94438) | Capybara group fecal microbial communities from Wisconsin, USA - P827 metagenome | ecosystem: Host-associated > Mammals > Digestive system > Large intestine > Fecal | place: USA: Wisconsin... | reverse complement strand
TTATCTGGCCGTGTTTATCAAAAAATAGGAGACACTGATTAAATGAGTTCGATGAACTGTCGAGGAATTTCGTTGTCTGGCAAGGAGAAGCGAGGAGGCATAGCGGTGCTATGTTGACGAACTTCGACGCAGCCATATGGCGAAAGACCCGACAGGGCGCGAACGAATTAATCAGCGTCTCCAATAATCAACAAAAACGGAGGTAGATCAAGTGAGCAGATCGTTTCGCGTTCTGCTGGCCGTCATGCTGCTGTGCATCATCGGCTCAGCGGCCTTCATCAGCTATAAAGTGTTTTTCTCCAATCCGGCGCGCTCCATCCCGCTCCTCAAAGGCAGCGGCAGCTCCGTCATCGAAGCTGTGCAGACGCTGGAACGCATGGGCATCAAAGCGCGCATCGAAGAAGAGGATTCCACCCTGCCGCGCGGCACCGTCATCGGCCAATGGCCTGAGGCCGGCGTCAAGCTGCGCGCCGACAAGACAGTCATCCTCAAGGTCAGCCGCGGCAGCGAAAAACAGGTGATCCCCGACGTCCGCAGTCTGACGCAGAGTCAGGCGATCCAGAGGATCCAGGATGCCGGCTTCGTCGTCGGCGAGATCCAGAAGATCAACCACGAGCGTCCCGCCGGCGTCGTCATCGCGCAAAACCCCGCGTCACCGGCGTCGATCTCGCCATCGCGGGAGGTCGGTCTGCTCGTCAGCCTCGGTCCGGCCGTAGCTTCCGGCGTCGTCGTCGTTCCCGATCTGATCGAGCGCGATGAAAAGACCGCCGAACAGCTGGCCAAGGAGAGCGGCCTGCGCCCGCGTGCGGAGTACGTGTTCGACAACTCCACGCAGCAGGGCATGGTCATCTACACCAACCCGGCAGCCGGGCGCCGCGTCTCGCGCGGCTCGAGCATCACATTGCGCATTGCCACCTGGGATTCCAAACTGGCGGCGCGCCACAGGGAACCTTCCGGCGAGAAGAGCACCGGCGGCGCACAGGTGGTCGTCGTCGAACCTGGCACCGATCCCGATAAGGGCGTCGTCGCCGACGCGAGGACGAAGGACGAAAAACCCGCTGACGACGCTAAAAAGCCGCCCGAAACGAAAAAAGAGGACAAGCCCGCCCGCAAGAAAGTTGCAAACATCCGCTATCAGGCGCCGCCCGTCAATAATCAGACGATCGTCATCGAGATGATCGACAATAACGGCGAGCGCACGCTGCTCAACCGCAAGGCAAAAGCCGGCGAGAACATCAGGATGGCCGTCCCCTACACGGGAGAGGCGGTCGTCACGATCTACCTGGGAGGGAATTTCGTATGGCAGGATCGTTACAAGTAAGACCGATGCTGATCGCTCCTTCGCTCCTTTCCGCCGATCCGCTGGCGATCGGCGCGGCAGTCGACGCGTTGAAGGGTGATTTTGACTGGCTGCACATCGACATCATGGACGGCCATTTCGTGCCCAACCTTTCCTACGGGCCGTCACTCGTTACCGCCCTGCGCAAGCGTTATCCGCAGGCGGTGCTCGATGTGCATCTGATGGTGGAACCGGGTGAGGATTTCCTCGACATGTTCCTGGCATCTCGCCCCGATTATCTGACCGTGCATCAGGAAGCCTGCTGCCATCTGCACCGCGCTCTGACCAAGATCAAAGAAGCGGGCGTGCGTCCCGGCGTCGTGCTCAATCCGGCCACACCCGTAGAGCTGATCGAGCCGGTGCTGCCGCTGGTCGACCTCGTGCTGCTGATGTCGGTCGATCCCGGTTTCGGCGGGCAGAGCTTCATTCCCGAAGTCACGGAAAAAGCCGTGCAGTTGTGCCGACTCCGCGCCGCAAAAAATCTTGATTTCCTGATCGAGATGGACGGCGGCATCGGCGCTGCCAACATCGCCCGCGTCCGTCGCTGCGGCGTCGACGTGGCCGTGATGGGGAACGCCGTCTTTGGCGCCGCCGATCCCGCAGCAGCCGTCGCGCAGGCCAGACAGACCGCCGCGGAAATCCTCTGATTAAAGGAAAAGCTGATTAATTCGCCCGCGCCCTGCCGGACCTTTCGCCGATTGGCCACTCGCGAAGCTCACCCTAAAGGACTAGCTTCGCGTCGTCGACATAGCTCCACTACGCCTCTTCGCTTCGTTCGCGCCACTCGACGAAATCTCCTGGCGGCTCATCGGGCTCATTTAATCAGTGTCTCCTAAACACGTCTTCGCCTGCCAAGTTTTTTCCGCGCAAGGCAGTTTTCTTCGCAGCAGGCACGTTTTTCTCAGATTTTCCAGGCACGCAGAGGCATCTGCGATAATGAGAATGGTTCAGCGGTCCTTGAGCGCGGAAGCGGCCGAGGATCACCATAAGGAGGAAGGACACATGACTGAAGCAAATGTTCCGGCAGCCGTGCACAAACGCGACGAACAGCGCACGCTGCAGGAACTTGGGGCGGCCCTTCGCGAGGCGCGCGAGGCCAAGGGCATGTCGCAGGACGACATCGCCGCGGCGACATGCATCAGAAAAAATTTTCTTGAGGACATCGAGGCCGGCCGTTTTGACCGATTCAAAGCCCTCGTTTACGCGCGCGGCTTTGTGCGCACCGTGACCGAGCTGCTGGAAGCCCCCGATCTGTGGGAGGAGTACCGCGCGCAGTTGACGATCGATCAGTTCGAGACGCTGGCCGCGCCTGAAAAAGCACCCGCCTATCCTGCCGGCACAGGGTCGCGCGTTTCCACGCTGCCCCCTTCGTCGATGCGGGGGGGCGCCGGAGCCGCCCTGCCCACGCACGGTTTTCGTCACAGCTCGGCGCGGCGCAACTGCATCATCGCGCTCCTTTTGCTGGCATCCGCCGCGATCGCGGCGCTCGTCTTCAACTGGGACCGTATCCGCAGCGAGATCGCCCGTATCCAGAGCGAGCAGGCCTATAACGAGATGAAAGCCCGCGAGGCCGAGGAGGCCCGCCTCGCCGAAAAGAAAAAAGCCGAGGAAGAAGAAGTTCAGCGCGAACGGCTCAAACGCGCCCAGACCGCCCGCGAGACCGTCAGCCCCGATAAACCAGCCGAAGTAAAGCTGGCATCTCCTGTGGGCGAAACGGCTCCCGTGGCTGCCGCCCCCGCCAAACCGGCTTTGACGATCCGCGCCGCCGGCAAGTGCTGGCTGCGCGTGCGCGCCGGGCGCAAGACTATCCTCGAAACCGTCGTGAACGAAGGCTGGGAGCAGTCGTTCGACCTCGACGTGCCGCTCGATGTGGTCTACGGCTTTGCGCAGAACGTGACCGTTTCCACCAACGGGACAGATTTTGCTTCGCCAGGCAAGGGACGTCAGCGTTACGAGTACCAGACGGACGGCACGCCGCAGCGCCTGCGCAAATAAAGAGGAAAAGCGTGAAAAAGATCTACATCGTCAGCCTCGGCTGCCCCAAAAACGCGGCCGACAGCGAGCGGTTGGGAGGCGTTTTGGAAGCGGCCGGCTTTTGCCTTGCACGCACGCCTGACGAGGCCGACGTCGCCGTCGTCAACACCTGCGGCTTTTTGCAGGCGGCTGTGGAAGAGGGCATCCAGGTCATCCTTGAACTGGAGCGGCTGAAAAAAAGCGGCGCCCTCCGCGAGCTGGCCGTCGTCGGCTGTATGCTCAACCGCTACGGCGACGAACTGAAGGCCGAGTTTCCCGCCGTCGACTACTGGGCCAGGTCTGAAGAATGGGACGAACTATTGCGCGTCATGGGCAAAAACGTTCCGGCCGCGGGCGGCTGTCTGCGCGCCGAACTGAACGGCACGCCCTGGACGCGTTATCTCAAGATCTCCGAAGGCTGCAACAGCAGCTGCTCGTACTGTGCCATCCCCGGCATCCGCGGACGCCTGCGCAGCCGCCCCGTGGCCGAGATCATCGAAGAGGCTCACAAGCTTGTTGCCGAAGGAGCGAAAGAGCTGTGCCTCGTCGGCCAGGAGCTGAGCATCTACGGTCAGGACCTGTACGGCCGGCCGTCGCTGCCGCTGCTGCTCGACGAGCTGGAAAAGGAACTGCCGCGCGGTCTGTGGCTGCGGCTGTTTTATCTGCACCCATCGCTGGTCGACGTCAAATTTTTAGAGCGCGTGGCCGCCAGTCCGCTGATCGTGCCGTGGCTCGATATCCCCATCCAGCACGTTGACGACGACATCCTGCGCGCCATGCGCCGCCCGCCTGTGGAAAAACACATCCGCCAGCTGTTCAAGACCGGACGCGAGATCGACCCCGATTTTGCCTTCCGCACCACACTGATGGTCGGTTTTCCGGGCGAGACACGAGCTCAATTCGACAAACTGCTCGATTTTGTGGAAGACATCGGCTTTGACCGCCTCGGCGCGTTCCCTTATTCGCCCGAAGACGGCACGGCGGCGGCAGCCTTCCCCGATCAGATCCCCGAGGAGGAAAAGACGGCGCGCTACAACGAGCTGATGGAGCTTCAGCAGGAAGTGTCGACAGCGCGTCAGGCACGTTTTGTCGGCCGCGAGATGGATGTGCTGATCGACGCAGTCGACGAAGAGACGGACGAGAGGATCGGCCGCACCTTCCGCGACGCTCCCGAGATCGACGGCGAAGTCCTCGTCTCCGGCGCGTCCGACGCACAACCAGGCGAGATGATCCGCGTCAGGATCACAGGCTCGTCTGAATATGACCTGTCAGGAGAGATGATCCCATGAGCAAAAATCTTGTTATGACCCCTGCCGGCCTGATCGCTACGGTATTCGGCCTGGGCAAGGCCGTAAAAGCCGCGCCGGGCACGGCCGGAAGTTTTGTCGCCGCCGTTGCGGCCATCTTTCTGCCGCTGCCGGCCCGCATAGCGGCGATCGTTGTTTTGACTGTCATCGGCGTGTGGGCGGCCGACGTCTACGAAAAGCGCTGCGGCCGCACCGATCCCGGCGAGGTCATCATCGACGAGGTGGTGGGGCAGCTCATCGCCACGCTTGGGCACATCGCCGGCACAGGCTTTCACGACACGACAGCGCGTTACTTTATCGCCTGTTTCATCCTGTTCCGCTTTTTCGACATCCTCAAGCCGTGGCCGATCAACGCCTGTGAGCGCGCGCCCGGCGGCGTCGGCATCATGCTTGACGACATCGTCGGCGGAGTGATGGCGGGGGCCCTGCTCTTCATAATCCGCAAGGTGTTCGTCGAAGGCTGGTGGCCGTTTTGACGCCCTGTGACGCTGAAACAGCCGCAGGCGCTATCCGCCTGAAAGAACTGGCCTGCGCAAGCGGCGTCACCATAGGGACGGCCGAGTCGTGCACGGGCGGCTTGATCGCCGGCGCCGTCACGGCCGTGCCGGGCAGCAGCGCTTTTTTCTACGGCGGCATCGTCAGCTATGACAATTCCGTCAAACAAAACGTTTTGGGCGTGCCCGCACAGGTGCTGGCCACAGTGGGCGCGGTGAGCGCCGAATGCGCGGCGGCGATGGCCGAAGGCGCTCGCGAATGTCTCGGCGTCGACTTGGCCGTGTCGGTCACAGGCATCGCCGGGCCCGACGGCGGTTCTCGCGAAAAGCCTGTCGGCACGGTGTGGTTCGGCCTGAGCGGCGCGGCGGGCACGCGCACGGAACGCCGTGTCTTTTCCGGCGGCCGCGATGAGGTGCGCGCACAGACGGTGCGGCATGCGCTCTCCCTGCTGTGCGGAGCGGTCGAAAGCACGCCGCGATGAAGACGGTGCGGGCATTTTTCTGTCTGCCGCTGCCGGAACCGCTGCTGCGCGGGCTTTCCGCCTGGACGCGCGAGGCCGCGGCAACCCTGCCCGGCGCCAGATGGGTGAGTCGGCGCAACCTGCACGTGACGCTGCGCTTTTGCGGTGAGATCGACGAGACGACTGTAAAGGCGCTCGACAAACGGTTGTCTGTGCCCGTGCGCGAGGCGCTTGCCGCGATGCCTGAGCTGGAGATCGCGGGCATCGGATCGTTCGGACACCCGCCGCGCGTGCTCTGGGCCGGACTGAGCGGCGGCCTCGCCGCGCTGCACGAGCTCAACGCACTGATCGAGCAGGCCTGCCGCGACGAGGGGCTGGAGCCGGACGACAAACGCTTTACTCCGCATTTGACGCTGGCGCGCTTTTCTTCGCCCGCTCCGGCGCGGCTTGAACGGCTGCCGAAGTGGACTCTAGCAGGCGCGACCTGGAAGCCCGACCGCGTCATCTTCATGCGCAGTGTGCTTTCACCGGCGGGTCCGTCGTATTCGCCGCTTTTTGTTTATAAAAACGAGTAATGGACGATCGGACTATTAAATTGTACTGTTAAAAGGAGGAGTTTTCCTTGGCTGAAAAAAAGGAAAAGGCCAAAAAGCAGCTGACGCGTGAGGACATCCTCGATCAGGCGTTGAACGACATCCGCGCCAAGTTCGGCGACGGCTCGATCATGCTGCTTGGCGAACGCACCAACGTCAAGGTGGACGTGATCCCCACCGGCATTTTGCCCGTAGACGTGGCGCTGGGCATCGGCGGTTTCCCGCGCGGCCGTATCATCGAAGTGTTCGGCCCCGAAGGCAGCGGCAAAACGACGCTGGCGCTGCACGCGATCGCCGAGGCACAGAAGACCGGCGGCGTAGCGGCATTCATCGACGCGGAACACGCGCTCGATCCCAGACTGGCGGCAACGCTGGGCGTGCAGGTGGAAAAGCTGTACCTGTCGCAGCCGGACAGCGGCGAGCAGGCGCTCTTCATCCTGGAGACGCTGGTGCGCAGCGGCGCCGTGGATATCGTCGTGGTCGACTCGGTGGCGGCTCTGACGCCGCAAGCAGAGATCGACGGGCAGATCGGCGAAAGCCAGGTTGGCCTGCAGGCTAGATTGATGTCATACGGTCTGCGCCGGCTGACGGCTTCCATTGCCCGCAGCAACTGCGTGGTGGTGTTCATCAATCAGCTGCGCGCCACGATCCCAACCGGCTACAGCAAGGGCCCGACGGAGACGACCACGGGCGGCCGCGCGCTCAAATTCTACACGTCGGTGCGTGTGGAAGTGAAGCGCGGCAAGCAGATCACCAAAGGCGACGATGTAATCGGGCACGAACTGTATATCAAAGTGGTCAAAAACAAGCAGGCGCCGCCGTTCCGCAACGCGCACTGCTCGCTGATCTACGGCAAAGGCATACCGCTGACGATGTCGATCGTCGATATGGCTATCGATGCGAACGTTGTCAAGCGCAAGGGCTCGTGGCTGACATACAAGGGTGAGACGATCGCGCAGGGAAAAGACCGTCTGGCCGAGTTCCTCGACAAGAATCCCGACGTGCTGGCCGAGATCCGCAAAACTGTGCTCGACGAGGCGGCCGAAGGGCTGGGCTTCTACACCAAGCCGGAAGATGAAAGCGACGAAGAAAGCGTCGACATCGACAGCGGTGTGAACATCGAAGAGGGCGTCATCGAGATGGATCTGTCCGCGGAAGCAGCCGATGCCGAAAAAGGAAAGAACAAGTAGCGGCGCAATGCCCCCGCTTATAACAAAACTCCCGGCAGGTAACAGGATCCTGCCGGGAGTTTTTTGCGCAGCAGATCGCAGATGTTCTACGTGGAACATCACAATTTCGTAAAACTCCACCACGCAAATCGGTAATTTTATCAATGCAAAAAGGATTTTTTTTGTTATACTATGACTGTAGAAAAGAACGGTACAGGCCGCAAAAATATATTTCTCCGCTCTGCGGACGGGTGTTCCGCAAGAGCAAATCTTTTCCATAAACGATAAGAAAGGAATGATACGCATGAAACTGGCACGCATGACGATCGCCGCTCTGTTGATGAGTTCTTTTGTCCTCTCCGCTCCTCTTGCTGTGATGGCCGCGCCGCAGCCGCCCAGGAAGCAGGCACAGAAGGCTCCGGCAAAGTCAGCGCCCAAACCGGCCAAGAGCCAGCCTGCAAAGCAAGCTCCGGCAAAGAAACAGCCGGCCAAACCCGCTCAGCAGCCGCCTCAAAAACAGCCGGCAAAACCGGCTCCGCAGCCTCAGCACGACAAAGGCGCAAAACCCGCGCCGATGCCTCATCACGATCAAGGCGCCAAGCCCGCGCCGCATCACCAATCAGCTCCGGCTCCACTGCCGCAGCGTCTCGCGCCTGCCCCAAAGCCGCCGCAACCCGTTCAGCACTATCACCATCGCCCTGAGCCGCCGCGCCGCCCCGTTCACAAGGAAAAAAGCAGCTCCAGCGACGCGCTCAAAGTCGGCGGCGCGCTGCTGCTCCTCGGTTTGATCGTCGGCGCCAGCGCCAACAATACCGACTGACCGTTATCGACACATCTGATCGCCCGTTTCGTGCGGGCGGTCTTTTTTTATGGAGGCGCCGATTCAATGATCCCGAAGCGCCGCCAGGGAATTTCGACGCAGCGGCAGGGAGAAACGAAGAGACACAGCAGCGGCAATGTCGATGAGCTCTGATACCTCGCCGGGGGAGCGAAATCCCGGCAGAGAGCGGGCAAACTGCTCGGCGTTCCCTATTGTTCTCGCCTCAGCCGCGCACAGAACAGAACATTCGCGCTATAATACAGCAAAACTCATTTTTGAGGAGGACATCATGATCGAAGAAAAACTGTGGAAAAAGGCAGCCGACGCGATCGACCGCTGCGCTGACGAAGCCTGTGCCATCAGCGACTGGCTGGGCGCGCATCCCGAAGTGGGCGGCGAGGAACATGAGGCGTGCTGCCGTCACGCCGGCTTTCTGCGCGCTCACGGCTATGAAGTGACCGCTCCCGCGTTCGGCATCGAGACAGCCTACCTCGGCACACGGGGAAACGGCGGCCGCCGCGTCGCTTTGTTAGCCGAATACGACGCCCTCGCCGGACTGGGCCATGGATGCGGACACAACGCTCACGGCGCGATGTCGCTTTTGGCGGCAGCGGGACTGGCTGCGGTGACTGATGAGATCTCCGGGCGCGTCGAAGTGTTCGGCACACCGGCAGAAGAAACTTATGGCGGCAAGGTCGTCATGGCCGACCGGGGCGCCTTCGACGGCCTCGATCTGGCGATGATGATCCACTGCTCGGGCGGTTCCAGCGGCGTTCCCTACCGCGCCTTAGCCTGCCGCGGCTATGAGTTCACGTTCGAGGGCAAAAGCGCCCACGCCGCCTCGGCTCCGTGGCAGGGCGTCAACGCACTCAACGCCGTGCGCATCCTCTTCGATTCGCTCGACATGTGGCGGCAGCACCTGCGCCCCGAAGTGCGCATCATGGGCATCGTTACCGAAGGCGGATTCGCGCCCAACATCGTGCCGGAACGCGCAACGGCCCGCTTCCACCTGCGCGCGCCCGAGCAGGACATGGAGGAGGACCTGATCGCCAAAGCTCTCGACTGCGCGCGCGGCGCGGCGTTGTGCACCGGCACAAAGGTGAGCTGGAAGCTGTTTGAAGAGCCGTTCGACGCGATGAAAGTCAACCCGGCCGCCGAACGCATGGTACAGGAAGTATTCGACGCCTTTGGCGAACCAACGGTAAAAGTCATGCCGCCGTCGGGTTCCACCGATGTGGGCAACGTTTCGTGGAAATGCCCAGCGCTGCAGCCCAAGCTCGATATTTCCGGGGGACAGTATGTGCCCGGACACACGCGTGAGTTTTTGGCCGCCTGCACGTCGCCGTCGGTCCACCCGCGCATCGTCACCGGCGCCAAGATCCTCGCCAGGTCGCTGCTGACGGTGTTGACAGACGAAGCCGTTGCCGCCGCCATCCGCGCCGATTTTGAAACCGGCTCTAACTGAGGACTGTCTTGATACGTTAAATTGTTCATTTTGTTCCACTTAAAATGCTAATAATTCTAGGTTGAGTATTTATATATTAATAATTATCATAACAGATTTTTTAGATTGGCATAAAAAATGCCGATGTCATGCCTGTTTTAGAGATATCGGCATTATTTTTTTTATTTTTACTTCTCCAGCCCTAAAGATTATAGCGGAAAGCGCAAACATATGATAGAATACGTTAAGTAATTTATCCTGAAATATTTACCTTCATCATTGTGTCAGCTGCCGTGTTTCGGCGCAACGCTGTCTTACCCGATCATCGTCAAAAAGGAGGCTGAAACCCATGAATGACAGCACAACTCTGGATGAAGTGATCAGCTGCGCGGCGTTCAAGGGCTTCGGTCCGCTGCTTTTTCCCGCATCGCTCAGCGTCAAAGACCGCCTCTTGCCGCTATCTGAGGCCAGCAGACTTTTTACGCAGCACGAACATGTCGACACGCAAGAACTTTTGCTCGTCCTCAACTCCATGCAGCGCTTGTGCAGACGCGGCAAAAAAATTTTTTTCGACATCTATTCAGATCAGGAAAAACAAAACGACCCGGCCAAAGCAGCTACGGGGCTCTTTTTCTTCCGCGGCGTCCGCGGCGGACCTTTCGCCGTGATCGTACCCGGCTGCGGCGAATACGTGGCATCGCTGCCCGAGAGCTTTCCCTGCGCGCTTGAGCTGTGCCGCCCCGGGTTCAACGTCTTTTGCCTGCATTACCGCCCCGGAGCCGCACAGATCTGCGAAGACCTTGCCGCGGCGATCACATTCATCTTCGCGCATGCGGCCGAGCTCGGCATCATGACAGAAGCGTATTCGCTGTGGGGAAGTTCGGCCGGCGGCGACGCTGCCGCCTATCTCGCCAGCTATGGTCCGCACGCGTTCGGCGGCGCCAATCTGCCCCGCGCCGCATCGCTGATTTTGCAGCACTGCGATCACGCCAACTACACGCGCCGCGAACCTCCAACGTTTTCCTGCGCCGGTGCCGACGACAGCGAGGCGCTGCTGAAGACGATGCGCAGCCGCACCGACAAACTGCGCTCCTGCGGGATCGACGCGGAATTTCACGTTTATCCCGGCGTGAGCGGCGGTTTTGGCCTCGGCACCGGCACCGCCGCAGAGGGCTGGCTGCAATCCGCAGCGGCGTTCTGGAAGCGCCACCTCACACCAGGCGCCCGCCGCTGCCTGCGCCGCCGTCCGGCAGTCCGGCCTCTCGATCACATCAAATAAAACAAACGCTGTCTCAAGGCCCCCATAAAGCGTTTGAGGATTTTGCCGATGATCGCCAACAAAGCGAACAGACCGGGCTCAGCTTCAGCTGACACGTTTCGCTCTGGCAGCCTGGCGGCAAATAGCCCGACAGCGCGGGAGGATGAAACAGCGTTTCCCTGATCCGACAGCAAAAACAGAGCAGTCCGTCGCTTCCTTCATGAGGATTTGACGGACTGCTCTGTTTTTTATGCAACGGCGGATCACATGTTTTTGAGCCGCTCAGCCAGTTGGGCCACCGTGCTTTCCAGCAGCTTGCAGTACTTGGAGAACTCGGGCACGATCTTCTCCTTCTCGCCGCCGAGCGCGATCACGGCGACGACGCTCTTGTCGGGATTGAGAAGCGGCACGGCGATCTCGGCCGCGCCGTCGATCAGCTCGTCAACGCTGGTCGCGTATCCCTGCTGGCGGATCGTCTCGATCTCGGCATTCAGTTCCTTGGCGGTGGTGATCGTGTGCGAGGCGTAGCTCTTCAGACTGGAGTAGGTGATATACTGCCGCAGCGGCGCGGGCGCAAACGCCAGCAGCGCTTTTGCCGAGGCCGAAGCGTGCAGATCGAACAGCTTCGGGCGCTGCGAGACGAAAGAAGCAAAATCCTCCGGGACCGAAAGCGACAACACAAGCGCGTTGAAGCCGTCGAGCGAACACAGCACCGCCCCCTGTCCGGTGGCGCGGCACAGTTCTTTGAGCAGATCCTGCGACTGATTGATCAACGACAGGCGCAAAGCCCAGCCGTTAGACTGCCCCAAAAGCTTGTAACCGATGCGGTAGCCCTGTGTGCGTTTGTCCTGGACGACCCAGCCGTTCTCTTCCATTGCCGAAAGAAAACGCTGCACGGTACTCTTGGGGATGCCGGTGCGGGATCCTAGTTCACGCACGCCGATCTCGCCGCCGTCGGCCAGCAGCGTTTCAATGAGCGCCATGATGTTGTGTGTTGAATTCATAAAACTGTCCTCTCTTCCTCTGATTATTTGTATTGCTTTGATAGTACTCATAAATAGTGTTGCTCGCCGCTGCTATGATCAGATACCTCTTATTTTATGTACGACTTCGTACAGCCGAGCCGCATATGATAATAAATTGACTTTCCACATAAAAAAGAAATATTATAACTCTCTGACGATATAATTATACCGTAAAAAATACGTTCCTGACAATGCGATTCATTATTCAAACTTATTTTCACGTTTTTTTCGTAAGATTTTTCTCTTTGTGGCATATAAATTCGCAATTCAGAGCAAAATAAAACAACAATACATTCTCCGAAAGTTACTTTTCAGCAGTTTTCCCTCTTTCGCTTGTGTGAAAAAAATGAGATAATGAAGTTAGAAACATCGCCGATCGTCAAATAGAGCGCGGATATCAACATCTGACGATTTTTGCAGGATAAGCAAAGGAGTGATCCAGTGAAAAAAATTTTGAGCGCCGCTTTGATCCTGGCGCTGGCCGCCGCAGCGCAGGCTTCGGCGCCAAAGCGGATCACGCTTCTTTTCGCCGGCGATCTGATGGCCCATTCACCGCAGATCGCCGTGGCGCGGCGCAAAAAAGGCTATGACTTCAAGCCTTCGTTTGCCGCCGTCGCACCGCTGATCACCGCCGCCGACGTGGCCGTCGCCAATTTTGAGACGACGCTGGGCGGCGCCAAAGGCGGTTACTCGGGCTACCCCTGTTTCAGCACGCCCGACGAATATGCCGACGCCGTCAAGGCCGCGGGTTTCGACGTGCTGACGACGGCCAACAACCACTGCATGGACCGCCGCTTCCCCGGCCTCAAGCGCACCGTCGAACAGCTCCGCCTCAAAGGCTTTGACACCTGCGGCACCTATGCCGAAAGCGCCGACCGCGAGACGGTGCTCATCCGCGAAGTGAACGGCATCAAGGTCGCTTTTCTTGCGTGGACCTACGGCACCAACGGCATCCCCGTGGCCGACGACAAAAAATGGTCGGTGGCGCGGCTTGATCAGTTTGCCGCCGTCAGTGAAGACCTGGCCCGCGCCAGGGCGCAGAGCCCCGACTTTATCGTGGCGCTGCCGCACATCGGCACTGAATACGCGCTGACGCCGCCGCGGCACGTCACATCATTCGCGGAGCGGGTGCTTGACCTCGGCGCCGCTGCCGTGATCGCCTCGCACCCGCATGTGGTGCAGCCGTTCGAGCTGCGCGTTGCCGCCTCGGCAGACCGGCCGCCCTCGTTCATCGCCTGGTCGATGGGCAACTTTATATCGAATCAGAGGCCGGCGCCGCGCGATGTGGGCGCGATGGCCCGCCTGACGCTGGAAAGGTCGGGCGACGTGACGCGCATCGTCTCGGCCGACGTGATCCCCACATGGGTGCAGGTGCGAACGTCGACCGGTGCCCGTGTCTCGCGCGTGCTGCCGCTGACGCAGGCGCTTCGTGAGCCAGCGCGGTTTTCGATCTCGGCCGCCGACCTGAAACGCCTGAAGGGTGCCCACGCTGATTTTACCAGCCGCGTCCTTGGACGGGCTGTGCCGCTCAAAGACGCCCGCCTTGCCTACAATCTGACGCCCTCGTCGCAGGACCGCTTTTCGACGGCCAAACACGACGCGGCCGCGCGCAAACGCCGCGAAGCCGCGCAGCTTGATAGCAAAGACAAGACGAAATCTCCCGCGCGCAGGAAAACGCCCGCGCCGAAAAAACGCCGCCGGAAAAACGTCCGCAAGCCCATCCTGACACAGGAGGAAGTAAACGCACAGATGCTTCTTCTGTAAAAAAACGCCGGAAAATCGCAACTCCCGGCAAAACGCCGTGTGAGGAGAGCTTTTGCGAAAAATCATCACAGGCCGGTAGCTTCGGGCTTGACGTCCGTTTTCAGCTTTTTTCGTATGCTGCACAGGTTCCGCATCAAAAATGAGGGTTTTCATTTGTAAACAACATTTAAGGAGGAAAAACACATGAATCTGGAAAACATCCGCAGCCGAATCGCTGCCGACAAAGACGCTCTGATCGCCACGATCCGCGAGATCGTCGCCGTGCCCAGCGTCGGAGGCGAAGCCCCAACGCCCGACGCCCCGTTCGGTCCCGGCCCCAAAGCCGCGCTCGATAAGTTTGTCGAGATCGGCAAGCGCATGGGCTTTCGGACATGGGCGTTTGAGAACCAGGTCGGCATTGCCGAGGAGGGCGACGAATCCACGCCGGAAATGGTCGCCGTGCTTGCCCACGTCGATGTGGTCCCCGCAGGCGACGGCTGGAGCTGCGATCCCTGGCAGGGCAAGATCGAAGACGGTCTTGTCTACGGGCGCGGCGTCGCCGACGACAAAGGTCCGGCCATCAGCGCTCTCTACGCCCTCAAAGCGATGCGCGAAGAAGGCGTGCGTCTGAAAAGACGCGTGCGCGTCATCGTCGGCACCAACGAAGAGCTGGGCAGCAAAGCCATAGCCCGCTACGTGCAGGCCGGCGAGGAACTGCCTGTGGCCGGCTTCACCCCTGATTCGGGCTTCCCGCTCGTCCACGGCGAAAAGGGCATCATCAACGTCATCTGCCACGTTCCGTTCGCGTCGCACGGCGCCGGCGCGCGCATCGTTTCCATCGACGCCGGCGTAGCTGCCAACGCCGTTCCCGATCATGCCGAAGCCGTCCTCGAAGTCCCAGCGGCAGCCAAGGCCCGTCTGGAGCGCATCATCGCCGAGCATGCCGCCCCCCGCGACTCCAAGCTCACCTGCACAGATGAAGGCAGCGGCCGTGTCAGACTTGTGTGCGAAGGCCTGGCCTACCACGGCGCGCGTCCGCAGTGGGGCAGCAACGCCGCCGCCAACCTCGTCAGAGTGATGCGTCTGCTGGATGTCGGCGGCGAACAGGGCGCATCTCTCGACAAGCTCGACACGCTCATCGGCACGCAGACACGCGGCGAAAACCTGGGCATGCTGCTCTATGACGATCCATCGGGCTTTTCGTCACTGTGCTGGGGCATCCTCAAGACCGAAGGCGACAAGCTCAAGTTCACGATCAACTACCGCTTCCCCGTCACCTACCAGATGGACTCGGTGCGCCACAAACTGATCTCGACGCTCAACATCAACGGCATCGAGACATCGAGCGTGCGCGGCGGCGATCCTCTTTACATGCCGCTCGACAGCGACCTCGTGCAGAAGCTGATGAAAGTTTACCGCGACGAGACCGGCGACACCGCGTCACAGCCCAAGTGCATCGGCGGCGGCACTTATGCCAAACAGATGCCCAACATGCTTGCTTTCGGCAACCAGTTCCCCGGCGAAAACTGCCACATCCACGAAGCCGACGAAAGATGGAGCATCGATCACATCGTCGCCCACACCAATATCATGGCGGCTGCCATCGCGGCGCTGGCCGTCGTCGAAGAGTAGTTTCCTTAAATCTTTTGACCGATCAGATAAGCGTTCATGCCTCACGGAAAGCCGTTCCGCCGGGCATGAACGCTTTCTTTACGCAGATCTTGAGCGAACAGAAGCGCGGCAGCGGCACACCTGATCCGACTGCTGTGCTCGCTATGGAGCGATCGCGTGATACGATTTTTATAATAATAATATTTACACAATACCAATCTCTGTGAACGGTTCACTGCGCACAAAATGTTCCACGTAGAACATCACAGGCCATTCAATAAAACACACCGGCAGAAAATACAAACCTCAAAAAAATCGCGCAATCGGTCATATGCGTTTTCGCAGAGCGGACGTTTTGTGTTCATCTCGATTCGCGGTCTGCAGCGGAACGCGTTTTGAGGTGCGGCGTATGTTCCACGTGGAACACAAAAAACTTTTTAAGGCAACAGCGCATTTCATAAGGGGTTACAGCGTATCGACAGCTGTCCTTTTCACAAAGATCCGCGCGGCGGGCACGAAAAATCCGGCAAAAAGTTTATTTTCCCTGTTCCACGTAGAACATTTTTGTTGTATCATTCTTATCAAGGTCATCAGACAATTTGCCGTTGATGGCATTCCTTTTTATCATTCTATAAACCGGCCTGTTGTTAAAGTTTATTTATCACATATTATATTTACGGAGGTGAACGCGCTGTGGAGATCGTTCCTTTGCCGCCGCTGCCGGTTCTGACCGAAGAAACACTGCGCAGGCTGCGGCACTACGCCTCGCTGATGATCGACATGAACGAGCGGGTGCGGCTGGTCGGCCCGCGTGACGAAGAGACGCTGTGGCGTGATCACATCGCCGACTGCCTGCACCTGCTGCCGCTTTTGCCCGAGCGGGGAAGCGTTATCGACGTGGGCACCGGCGGCGGTCTGCCGGGAGCCGTGCTGGCGATATGCCGTCCTGATCTGCGTTTCACGCTGCTCGACAGCCTCTCTCGCAAAACGAACGCGCTTGCGCAGATCGTTTCCGAGCTGGGACTTGCCAACGCCGAAGTGGTCTGCGCGCGCTCTGAGGATCAGGCATCTTCTCGGCGCGAAGCGTATGACTGCGCCGTTGTGCGCGCCGTCAGCGAGGCCGGCGTGATCGCCGAATACCTGACGCCGCTGGTGGTCCCCGGCGGCACCATCGCCGCCATGAAGGGCAGTGCCGTCGGCGGCGAGCTGGAGCCGGTCGCCGGCCGCTGGGGCGAACTGGGACTGAGCGAGCCCCGCCAGTACGGTTACGACCAGTGCGGACACGAAAACTATATTTTGCAGTGGGACAAACTCGCGCCGTGTCCTGCCGCCTTTCCGCGGCGCCCGGGCCGGGCCGAGAAGAAACTCTGGTGGAGGTGAAGTTGATGAAAACGATCGTCGTGATCAATCAGAAAGGCGGCGTCGGCAAGACGACAACCTGCGTCAATCTGGCTTCCGAACTGGGAGCGATGCGCAAGAAGGTCCTCGTCGTCGACGCCGACCCGCAGGGCAACGCTTCGGCCGGACTGGGGTTCCAGTTCGACGATTCCAAGTCGCTCTACGACGTGCTCGCCCTCGGCGAAGCGCCAAAGTGGGCGCTGCACTCGACCAGCGCGAAAAACGTGTCGCTGATCGCTTCCAACATCAACCTGGTGGGCTTCGACCTGGAGCTTGGCGGCACGGAAGGACGCGAATTCCTGCTGAAAAACGCCCTTGCCGCCGTCAGCGACGATTTTGACGTGACGCTGATCGACTGCCCGCCGTCGCTGGGCCTGCTCACCGTCAACGCGCTGGCCGCGGCAACACGGCTGATCGTGCCGATGCAGTGCGAATATTACGCCATGCAGGGTCTCAGCCTTCTGGCCCACACCGTGCAGATGATCCGCGAACAGGGCATCAACCCGGACGCGCAGATCGACGCCATCCTGCTGACCATGTACAATCCCAATCTGCGCCTGACGCGCGAGATCGAATCCCAGATCCGCGAAGTGTTCACGCAGCATGTGCTGAAGACCGTCATCCCCCGTAACGTCGACCTTGCCGCCGCACCCGCGCAGGGCGTCTCCATCCGCGATTACGCCAAAAGCAGCCGCGGCGGAGAAGCGTATCACGATCTGGCATTGGAGGTTAAAAAATTATGGCTGTGACGAAAAAATCATCCGCAAAAAAAGCGAAGAATACTGCCGCATCGGTCAAACCGGACAAACCGGCCGCCAAAGGTCCTTCGCTGATCCAAAACGGACGCGGCCTCACAGCGCTGCTGGCCCGGCAGAACGTCGCCCGCCCTTCGCAGAACGCCGAGATGGCCGCCCTGAGCGACATCGAACCCGATCCCGGGCAGCCGCGCAAGACCTTTGACGAAGCCACGCTGGCCGAGCTTTCCGAATCCATCAAGCACCACGGCTTGTTACAGCCGGTGATCGTCACGCCCGCGCCCTCGGGAAGCAAAAAGAGATACCGCATCGTCGCCGGCGAACGGAGATACCACGCCTGTGTCCTGGCGGGACTGACCGACATCCCCGTGCGCGTCGTGCGCGGCGACGAGAATACGCTGGCCGAGATCGCCCTCGTCGAAAACCTGCAGCGCGAAGACCTCAACGCGATCGAGACAGCCGTGGCCATCAAGCTGCTCATCGAAAAACACGGCCTCACTCAGGAAAAAGCCGCCGAGCGCCTTGGTCTGAAACGCACCGTCGTCTCCAACAAACTGCGTCTGCTGACGCTGCCGGACGAAGTGCGCGCCGCCCTTGTCGAAGGCAAGCTCAGCGAAGGACATGCCAAAGTGCTGCTAGCCCTCAAAAAGTCGGATAAACTGCACAAACTGGCCGACGACTGCATCCGTCTGGGCTGGTCGGTGCGCGAACTTGCGCGCCGCGTCGATATGGCCAACAACCGCACCGTCCTCTATCAGGCCCCGCCGCTTCGCCCCTGGAAGCCGGAAGGCGCCGACGCCCTGCGCAAGAGCCTGGGATTTACGATCAGGGCTTCCGCCAGTGGCGACGACAACCAGCTGGTGATGAAGGGCATGACGCGCGAACAGGTACAGCGCGTGTATGACCTGCTCGCGCGCGAGAGCGCGTTTATAACCGGCAAGAGCGATGAAAACGCCAAACGTTAAAGACGTCATCGTCTTCAGCCGTATCGTCGGCGCGGCGCTGCTCGTCTGTGGCTACCTCGTCGCCGGGGTGTTCCTGGCCCGCTGGTGCGCCGCCCGCGGCTGGTCCGGCTGGACGACGCCAGCCTGTCTCGTTGCCGCGGCCGTTGCCGCGCTGGCATCCGGATACCGCGAGCTGAAGAGCATCCTCGCGATGCTGCGCCGCGGCCGTTGAACAAAACGCCAAAAGACCTGCGGCAGCCGCCGTCTCAAAACTTCAAAAAGATATGGCGCCCCGTGATCGAACTGCTGACGCGAAAAAAATTCAAAGTTATCCACAAGTTTTCCACTTTTCCACAGCCTGCAAAGACATACTTTTCGACACTTGACAGACACACGCCATTATTCTTTATCCGGACGCGTCCGGCCGTCCCCTCGCAAAAACAGCTCTATATGCGCGCTCTGCCGGTTTTTGACAGCGGGATCCGATATGCTTTCTGAGTGAAGAAATGCGGAATGTTTTTCTGATTGTCTACATCATGACGATGTTTTGATAACGAATGTTTTTTGGCGGCTTTTGATACTATGAATTTAAAATAAATCTCAACTGATTTACAAAAGTCTATTTTTACTGAGTACCGCTCCATAATAATATGAAATTCAATTTAAATGAGTATTTTAGGTTGGTACAGTCACAGTTTATTCACATCAGTTATCCACCAATGTGAATAAGTTTGTGTTTTTCTGTTGTATTTTTTACAGATCGCTCACAAGAAAAGAGGAACAAAAATGGAAACTCTCATGGCACCCTGGAGATACAGCTATATCTGCTCGACCAAAAGCGGCGGAAACAAATGCATCTTCTGCGAATTCCCCGCCGACGGCAGCGACGACAAAAAACATTTCATCGTTTACCGCGGCAAAACATGCTTCGTCATCCTCAACGCCTACCCGTACAGCTCCGGCCAT
>Ga0129306_1002057_pt1 | contig 19344 bp, 14 predicted proteins | sample P827metagenome_FD_94438 | JGI IMG/M metagenome (GOLD analysis project Ga0129306, IMG submission 94438) | Capybara group fecal microbial communities from Wisconsin, USA - P827 metagenome | ecosystem: Host-associated > Mammals > Digestive system > Large intestine > Fecal | place: USA: Wisconsin... | reverse complement strand
TGCCAAGCAGGAAGCAACGAAGGGCGCCGATGGAACTTATAGTATCAGTACAGCAGGGGAAACCGGGACACTAACGATTTATGCGGTTTGGATTCCGGATTCCTGTGATGTTACCTATGACCCCAATGAGGCACAGTTGAAGACATTAAGTGAGACGGCGAAATTGAAAGAAGGGGAAAAAGCAGTAACTTTCGAGAAACAGAAGAAAGAGGACAAGATTCGAAAAGACGCTTTTGCCAACGAAGACAAAACCATTGAAATGACTGGTTGGTCTTTTGACCCGAAGGCAGATAAACCGGACATTACCCTGAAGGACGCAGAAAATATGACCGTCGGGGAAATGATGGCGCTATACGAAAGAAACGGTGGCGACACGTCCCGAGAAAAAGTGACCTTATACGCCAACTGGGCATATAAGAAGTTTAAGATTACATATGTGGGCGTGGATTACACTGGCTTGCAAACTACCTATACGATAAAGGAGCAAATTATCTTGCCGGACGCCAAGACCATGAATGAAAGAATGGCACTACCCAAGGACTCTGTGGCCTACGGCAGGCGGTTTACCATGTGGTCAAAAGACCGCTATTCCTACAAGCCGGTAAGAACTTTGGGAAAAGACGGCGATATCAAATCCGGAGATGTGACATTGTATGCCATTACGGTGCCGGAAACCGTGGCGGATTATGACATGGACAGGCATTTGAAAAACAAATCCACAGTGTATTCCGTCCTGCAGGATAATAAATTAAACATTTACGATAAGAAAAGTTATGCCCTTATCTATTTTATCAGTGACGACGTAAATGCCGATCCAGATCGCATTAGTCTTAATAGTCCCTACTATGAGATTGTACCGGTAGATAAGACCATGACAGACTGCGAAAACGGGTATGCCTGTGTGGCGGTCCGAGTCAAGGATACGTTGAAAAAATCAGATTTAGAGAAGGCGTACGATTCGAAGAACAGGACATTGCATTTTCAGGTCCCAGCTCTTTACGATAAGGAAACACAGGAAGTAAAATATACGTTGCAGGCGGATACAGCGTATCCGGTTGCCCTGAAAACTGTGACGGATAAATTTACAATCTACAAGGATTTACTTCTGGAAAAGGAGTCGGTGATAAATTTCACCACTGACATGAAAAATTCCTTTTTTACCGAGCCTGATTCTTTCGGAGAATGGGAATTAACATATGTTGAAAAAAATAAAAACGGAGATGTGGTAATAGAGGGGATTACGCCAACTCTCACGGAAGATAAATCCTTAAATTTCGTGGTAGATGCTGATAAGATTACAAAGAGTGTAAGCGGCTATGTTCGTATCCATAATACGGACTGGGTAACAGGATATTATCTGTATTCCAATAAAGTTAAGATTACGCTTGGAAAAGCAGGAAAAGAAATGTGGGATTCTTCTGTTAAGACCGTTTACTTAAATAACTCAGTGGATGGACAAAAAGCGGAGGTTAAACTTATAATCGAGGGTGGAATGACCATTAGGAATACGAAATTGGATTTATCCAAGATTACGATGAGTGAAAAAAGGGCTTTCCCGGAAGGTTTAAAGGCAGAGCTTAAGGGGGATACTATTACCCTGACTTGTGCAAAAGGAACGGAAACAGGAAACTACGTGCTTACAATCAGTGGGAAAGGAATTGAAACGCCATATTCCTTAATTGTAAAGGTAGTGGATACTAACCCGGATGAAGCAGTGGCTTTTAAGGTATACGGAAAACTGGATGGAGAATTTGGAGGAAGGATATACGTTGGAATATCGATAAATGACTTTGCTGGAACTATTGAAAATGTCTTTATTAAGGATGCAGACGATACCTGTCCTTACAACGTACAGTGGAATAAAGGAACCGGTATGGCGGAGCTATTTACCAACGAACATTTTACGCCGAGAACCCTGTGGGAAAATGTGCCACTTGTAGTAACTCTTTCTTCAGGAGTGGAGTTTTGTAAGAAGATTGCGGTGCAATTTGTAAAAGGAACTTTGATGGGCAACGCATTAAACGCGACCATTTTTTCTAAGCGGGGGAATTTGGTAAAAACGCCGGTTATATTGTATTATAAAGAAAAGGTATATAATAGCCGCGGGAAAGAGATAGAAAGGATTCGCATCCTTGAACTTCGGAAAGAGGAGGTGAGCAGGCTGTTCACTTTTGCGGCTCTGAGTTTTGCAAAGGGGCTGGAAGGAGAGTATCGGGATGGCGAGATTGTGGTTAAGGAGGAGGGTAAAGGCATGAGTGGTTATCAATCAAGCATGAAGGTTACGCTAATCGGCATCAAGATGCACCTTAATGTAAAATTTAAGGTTACTATCGATCGCAAAACCATGCCATAATTCAAGCAATTCCAACCTAAAACACATAAAGAGAGGCACCGCCGGTACCGGTACAAATGTCTGGTATGCAGGGGGTGCCTCTTGTATGTTATGGAAAACGATATTCTTAATCTTGACTTTAGCGATGAAACTATATATAATACCACTATCTTTATTTTCTAAAACAATCTAGAATTCATTTTTTATCCAAAAGAAATAGTGTAGTATAAGATAAAAATGGGGGAGGGACAAATGACAAAGAAGGAACAGGAGCAGATGCCGGACGTTATTCCGATGTTTGCAGAAGCAAAAGATATTAAGAGCATGATTTATGTTGTTCGTGGGCAGCAGGTCATGTTGGATTGCGATCTTGCTATGCTTTATCAGGTGGAGACAAAGGTTTTTAATCAGGCAGTACGTAGAAATATAGAGCGATTTCCGGAGAGTTTCAGGTTTCAGTTGACGAAAGAGGAATTTACTGCTTTGAGGTCACATTTTGTGACCTCAAATGGAAGAGGCGGCAGGAGATACAGGCCATATGTGTTCACGGAGCAAGGAATAGCAATGCTGTCCGGCATTCTGCGGAGTGAGGTGGCAATCCAGGTATCGATTCGTATAATGAATACGTTTGTAGAGATGCGGCACTTTATAGCTAATAATGCATTACTTTTTGAGAAGGTTAGTGATGTGGAATTGAAGCAGTTGGAATATCAAAAAAGAACAGAGGAGAAGTTTGATAAGGTGTTTCAGTATATTGAAAATCACGCCGAATCGGAGCAGAAGATATTTTTTGATGGCCAGATTTATGATGCGTTCAGCTTAATTGCTTCAATTTTGCAGAAAGCACAGAAGGAGATAATTCTTATTGATGGGTACGTTGATATAGCTACGTTAAATGTTTTAGCTAAGAAAAATGACGGTGTTAAGGTGAAAATATATACTTATGCGTGTTCAAAACTTACAAATAAGGATGTGTCAAATTTTAACGCACAGTACCCGTGCTTGGAGGTGATAAAGACACAAGCATTTCATGATCGGTTTATTATTCTGGATGGGGAGACAGCATACCATATAGGGGCATCTGTTAAGGATGCCGGAAAGAAGTGTTTTGGCATTTCTTTATTGGAGGATCGACAGATGGTGACGGATTTGCTGGAACGGTTAAAGTCTGTTTCTTGTATGTTATTTTAAACAAAGAAAACAGGTTGCTATTGTGCAATTTTTGCGCTATAATTTTTAATGTGTGAGGACAGGCTTCATTCCCAATTATAGAAGTCAGTCCATAGTAAAAAGTTTTATATAAAAAAGGACAGGTGTGAAAAAATGGCAAAGAAGTTAGAACAGCTTTACGAAGGTAAGGCAAAGAAGGTTTTTTTAACCGACGATGAGGACATCTTAATTGTGGATTACAAGGATGATGCCACTGCTTTTAACGGTGAGAAGAAGGGTACCATTGTAGGTAAGGGTGCTATCAACAACCGTATGACCAATTACATTTTCCAGGAAATTGAAAAAGCAGGTGTGCCAACTCACTATGTGAAAGAGTTAAGTGATCGCGAAACCGAAGTAAAACGTGTTTCCATCGTGCCGTTAGAGGTTATTATCCGTAACGTGGCAGCAGGAAGCTTTTCCAAGCGCCTCGGTGTTGAGGAGGGAACCCCATTTTCCGCTCCGACCATCGAATTCAGCTACAAGAACGACGAATTAGGCGATCCGCTTATTAATGATTATTTTGCTATCGCATTAAATCTTGCAACCCGGGAGGAAATCGACAAGATTACCGAGTATGCTTTTAAGGTAAACGAAATTTTGAAGGCATTTTTCAAGGAAGCAGGTATTGACTTAATTGATTTCAAAATCGAGTTCGGAAGATATCACGGCGAGATTATTTTAGCAGATGAGATTTCTCCGGATACCTGCAGACTGTGGGATTCCAAGACCAAGGAGAAGCTTGACAAAGACCGTTTCCGTAGAGATTTGGGAAATGTGGAAGACGCTTACAAAGAAGTATTTAAGCGTATCGGATTAGCATAAATTGAGAGGGAGAGCATGAAGGAAAATAGTAACAATCCTGTAATGGACGAATTACACGAGGAGTGTGGCGTTTTCGGCATGTATGATTTTGATGGAGGCGATGTCGCCTCCACCATCTATTATGGCTTGTTTGCGCTGCAGCATCGTGGTCAGGAAAGCTGCGGTATCGCGGTTTCCGATACCATGGGCCCTAAGGGAAAGGTGCTTTCCCACAAGGGAATGGGACTGGTAAATGAAGTGTTCGACAAGAAGGCTTTGGAACCTTTAAAAGGTGATATTGGTGTAGGCCATGTGCGGTATTCCACTGCAGGTGCTTCTACCAGAGAGAATGCCCAGCCCCTGGTTTTAAATTATGTAAAGGGAACATTGGGACTTGCCCATAACGGTAACCTGATTAATGCCTTGGAACTTCGGGAAGAATTATCTTTAACCGGAGCGATTTTCCAGACCACCATTGATTCAGAGGTTATTGCTTATCATATTGCCAGAGAGCGATTAAACTCCAAGACTGTTCAGGAAGCAGTAGGAAGAGCCTGCCGCAAAATCAAAGGTGCTTACGCGCTGGTGGTAATGAGTCCTCGTAAACTGATTGGTGCCAGAGATCCTTTTGGTTTTAAACCGTTGGTAATCGGTAAGAGAGACAATGCATATATTTTGGCGTCTGAGACCTGTGCCTTAGATACAGTAGGTGCAACCTTCGTTCGTGACGTAAGACCGGGAGAAATCGTGACCATTACCCCGCAGGGAATTGAGTCCGATACCTCCATGTGCCTGCCGGAGGAGAAGGAAGGACGTTGCATCTTTGAATACATTTATTTTGCAAGACCGGATAGTACCATTGACGGCGTGTCTGTATATGAGTCAAGAATCAAAGCCGGTCGCTTTTTAGCAATGGATTCCCCTGTGGAAGCAGATATCGTGGTAGGTGTGCCGGAGTCCGGTAACGCTGCAGCTATGGGATATGCTATGGAATCGGGAATCCCTTACGGAACCGCTTTTGTCAAAAACACCTATGTGGGACGTACCTTTATTAAGCCGCAGCAGTCCAGTCGCGAGTCTTCGGTGCGGGTGAAGTTAAACGCCCTTCGGGATGCGGTGAAAGGAAAACGTGTTATTATGATTGATGACTCCATTGTTCGCGGAACTACCAGCGATCAGATTGTCAGCATGTTAAAACGTGCAGGAGCCACCGAGGTTCATGTACGTATCAGTTCACCACCATTCTTATGGCCATGCTATTTTGGAACCGATGTGCCGGCGCGAGAGCAGTTGATTGCGTATAACCGCAGTATTGAAGATATTCGCAAAGTAATCGGCGCAGACAGTTTGGCGTATCTTCGGGAGGAACGTTTAGGAGAACTGGTTGATGGCCTTTCCATTTGTAAAGGTTGTTTTTCCGGTGAGTATCCGATGAAGCCGCCCACAGAAGATATTCGCGGTGAGTATGATAAATAGTGGAAGTTTTAGGAGGAAGTACCATGAGTACAGATAGATACAGCAGCCCCCTTTCCGAGCGCTATGCCAGCAAAGAGATGCAGTACATTTTTTCCCAGGATAAGAAGTTTATTACCTGGAGAAAGTTATGGATTGCTTTGGCTGAAACAGAAAAGGAACTTGGGCTGGATATTACCGACGAGCAGATTGCAGAGCTGAAGGCTCACGTGGAAGACATTAATTACGATGTTGCCCGAGCCAAAGAGAAAGAAGTACGTCACGATGTTATGGCTCACGTGCATGCTTACGGCGCACAGTGCCCGAAGGCAAAGGGAATTATTCATTTGGGAGCCACATCTTGCTACGTTGGCGATAATACGGATATTATTTTGATGACAGAAGCCTTACGTTTGGTTAAGAAGAAACTGGTAAATGTCATTTATGAATTAAGCAAATTTGCAGATCAGTATAAAGATTTACCGACTCTCGGTTTTACCCATTTTCAGCCGGCGCAGCCGACAACGGTTGGTAAGCGTGCAACCTTATGGTTACAGGAGTTTTTGGTAGATTTAGAAGATTTGGAATATGTGCTTTCCGGTATGAAAATGCTGGGAAGTAAGGGAACCACCGGAACCCAGGCAAGCTTTTTGGAACTGTTTGAAGGCGATAATGAGAAGATTGATAAGATTGATACCATGATTGCCAACAAAATGGGCTTTGAGGCATGCTTCCCTGTTTCCGGACAGACCTACACCCGTAAAACGGATACCCGTGTTGCCAATGTGCTTGCAGGAATCGCAGCCAGTGCACACAAGTTTTCCAATGATATCCGTTTGTTGCAGCATCTGAAAGAAATTGAGGAGCCATTTGAAAAATCTCAGATTGGTTCTTCGGCTATGGCATACAAGAGAAATCCAATGCGTAGCGAGCGAATTGCTTCTCTTTCCAGATATGTGATGATTGATGCCTTAAATCCGGCTATCACTTCAGCGACCCAGTGGTTTGAAAGAACACTGGATGATTCCGCAAACAAGCGTCTGTCTATTCCGGAAGGATTCCTGGCAATTGATGGAATTTTAGATCTTTGCCTGAATGTGGTAGACGGTCTTGTGGTATATGACAAGGTTATTACCAAACGTCTTATGAGTGAGTTACCCTTTATGGCAACTGAGAATATCATGATGGACGCAGTGAAGAAGGGCGGCGACCGTCAGGAACTTCATGAGCGTATCCGCCAGCTTTCTATGGAAGCAGGACGCAACGTGAAGGAGAAAGGTCTTGATAACAATCTGTTAGAGCTTATTGCTGCAGATCCAAGTTTTAATCTGACCTTAGAAGAGTTACAGGCTACGATGGATCCTAAGAATTATGTAGGCCGCGCACCATATCAGACCACCGTATTTTTGCGGGATGTGGTTCAGCCGGTGCTTGATAAGAATAAAGATCTCTTAGGAATGACAGCAGAGATTAATGTATAAGTAGAATGTATGCCCGGCGCCGGTTTGTAAATCCGGCGCCGGTTTTTTGATTGCGCAAATGAACGCAGTGGGGCGACTTATTAGCCTGCGAGAAGAGTGTTGCGTTCCGGCAAACGAGGATATTAGCCTGCGAGAAGAATGTTGTGTTCCGGCAAACGAGAATATTAGCCTGCGAGGAGAATATTGCGTTCCGGCAAACGAAAATATTTGCCTGTGAAAAGAAAAAGGTAGCGAGGCAAACGTAATATGGTGTGCGAGGAGAAAAAATGTTAGCCTGGCGCGGGAAAATGCATGTGAGGCAAATGTTGTCGTTAGCCTGGCGCGGGAAATGCGTGTGAGGCAAATGTTGTCGTTAGCCTGGCGTGGGAAAATGCGCGTGAGGCAAATATTGACGTTAGCCTGGCAACAAAAAAGCAAGTTTAAGCAAACAAGTGAACTATAAGTTGAGAGAAAAAGATTGCTTTTTTTGATTGTAGCAGTGTATAATATGTTTACGGCTCGTTCTAGAGTACGTATTATCTATTAGAATTATCATTCTGGTGAAACTGTATTCTACAGATAGCCAAGAATCCCGGAAAAAGAAAGCCAGAGGAGGTAAAAGTGGGGACAAGCAAGGATTATTTACAAAAAAAGTATATGGAATTAAAACGGTTAGAGCAGGAAATTATGCAGGCTGAGAAGCGAGGAGAAGAGGTTCCGGAGGGAAGTCTGCGGGTTACAGAGATTCAGGGGAAAAGCAGGTACTTTTTTCGCAAGCCGGGCGAAAAAAAGGGGAGGTATCTTCAGGCGCCAGAAATGGAATTGGCTCGTAATGTAGCACAGAAAGAATACGATCGGAAATTGCGAAAAAAAATTCTTGAACAGCAGGCAGTCATTAAGCATTTTATTAAGAATTATGATGAAAATGCGCTGGATAATCTGTATCAGAAACAGTGTAAGGGGAGAAAAGAGTTAATACTTCCACGGATTCAGACAAATGAGGAATTTATTAAGTCGTGGTATGAAGCGAATCCGGGATGGTTAAATCCGTATGACATGAAAGAGTCTTATAAGACGGAAAGAGGGGAATTTGTCCGCAGTAAATCGGAGAAGATTCTGGCAGATATGTTTTATAGAATGGGAGTTCCCTATCAATATGAGACAGCTTTGCTTCTTCAAGGACGTACAGTGTATCCCGACTTTCTCTTACTGAATGTCAGGCGTAAGGAATCTATTTACTGGGAGCATTTTGGCAAGGCTGGCGAAGAGGGCTATGCGGTAAAAAATTTTCAACGGATGGCGGAGTATGAGCGGTCGGGTTACAGAGTGGGGAGAAATTTGCTGTTTTCTGTGGAATGCCCGGGATATCCACTGGATGTCAAAGCAGTGGAAGAAACAATTCACTGGTGGATGGACTCCTGATATTTATCCAGTATTTCATAGATTCCCTCGTTGGGATCATCCACCATTTCGATGGTGGTGTCTAATCGCAGCACCTGTGTTTGGGCAGGTGTGCGGGAAGCCCAATGTGGCAGATTGGTGCCGTTGGGGCTGCCGGTTTTGATAAAATTCGTCCAATAAGCAACCATAGTATCCGACAGTGCTTCATCTTCCGAAGAGTACAGACCGGGGACACGCCACAGGTTGCCGTAGGCATAGGGCAGTTCACCGGCATGGTAGTTAGATAAAGAAGAATTGGTTTTGGTAAAATAGTATTCATAGCTAGGGCGCCCTTGAATGGTGAGATACCGATTCCATACGTGGTGAGAGTAGGAAAACCAAGCAGCGGAAAATACGGTGTTAAAAGCGCCTTTGGCATTGCCGCCGGCATCAATAATAAAATGTTGATCCCGAGGGTGAGAAGTGGCAGGGATAAGGGCAGCCATTTCTGACGCATAATCTCCGCAAACCTCGGAAATTTCATCTTCATAAGTATCGGAGGTGATTTTTCTTGTCATGGTAAAAGCATCTGCTTCTTTGGCGTTGAACCCGTGTAAAAGTGCCTGCTCATGGTTCTCGCCTTTTTCGTAAGTTAAATAAGGCTCTTCCACAATAGCATAGCCATCCAGAGTCATGGCAGACTGGTCAGTCCCCGCATTGACCAAATCAGAGGCGGGGAGGTTGCGAAGCTCGTCAGAAGTCTTTACGCCTAATTTGGAACGTAGCGCAGCACCCTCTTTAAGAGCAAGTGAAAAGGAACGATAGGTGTGATAAGGGGTATTGGCTACAATACCACTGGATTCTGCAATGGCATAGCGGAATTTTCCGGTGGTAAGAGGAGAAACACAAAGAGCATTCACGGAAGAAGCGCCGGCAGATTCTCCTGCAATGGTGATTTTGGATGGATCTCCGCCAAAGTAGCAGATGTTATCATATACCCAGTTTAAGGCTGCAATCTGATCCAAAAGACCGTAGTTTCCCGTAGTAGCATGGCCGGTGGTAACCGATTCATCCAGCAAATCCTCTGCGGCATAGTATCCCAATGCACCAAGACGGTAGGCGAAATTAACGAAAATCACTCCGTTTTTGGCAAAGGTTTCACCGCGATAGGTTGTGTAGGAAGACTGCCCGGTGGTAAGACTTCCGCCATGGATGTATAATACCACGGGTAGGGGCTCCTTTGATTTTTTAGCCGGGGAAAAAACATTCAGGTATAAACAGTCTTCACTCATGGGCTCTATAAATTCATCACCGATTGTAATGCGGTAATCGTGATAGCCTAAAATATGATAAAGGGAATCCAGTAAAGCCGGGGTGCGAGGCTGCATAGCCATTGGGCCAAAGTGGTCACAGGCGCGGACACCTTCCCAGCTTTCAGCCGGCTGAGGCTCGCGAAAACGATTCTCACCGGTTGGAGGAGCCGCGTAAGGAATGCCGGCATAGACAGCAACTTTCTCGTCTTTGCTGTAAAGCCCGGTGATGTTACCTTGGGGCAAGGAAAGAACCGGAGTGGTTTTGGGATTGGAATGTGCTACTGCAGGAACAAGCTTTTCCGGAGGAGCAGTTAAAAAATAATTTCCAACCAGTACAGCGAAAAAGCAAAGCCACAAAACCACCGGTTTACATCGATGGGTGTGGTAGGCGTATAAAAGAGCGGCAGTAGCAATTAAACCAATGCCAAAGCTAATCAGAGTATTTTTGGATAATTCCAGTAAAATAATATATAAGATTGTAATAATAATAGCAAAAACAGAAAAAACCATGGCAACCTCCCATTTTGTTTTTAGTCTACCATATAAAAGTGAAAAGATGAAGGAGAAACCCCTTGAAAACACGAATAAAGTGTGTTATAGTATTAGAGTTGTAATGAATCTATCACAGGAGGTGTTATTGTGTTAAAGACTCTGTTATCAGTAATTTTCATATTAGTTGGATTAGCAATCACAGTCATCGTACTGATGCAGGAAGGTAAAGCTCAGGGCCTGGGTGCCATCAGTGGTGTTGCAGACACCTACTGGGGAAAGAACAAGGGACGTTCCTTGGAAGGAATCCTGATTAAAGCTACTACTGCTTTAGTTGTTGCGTTCTTAGTAATCTCTGTATTATTAAACGTTGCAGGTATTTAGTTGGAAGAATAGGAGGCTGTCGGTTTCGGCAGCCTTTTTTGTCATATATACAGGTTTAGCAAATTAAGAAAGGCGGGAGGAATATGAATAAATTAGAAGAACATAAGCAGACGCTTTTGGCGCTGATGAAGGATAAACATTATGTTCCCATGAAGCAGAAGGAACTGGCTATGGTACTGAATCTGCCGAGGGAGCGAAGAGAAGAACTGATAGAAGCTTTGGATGCATTAATTGCAGAGAGAAAGATTATTTGTAACCGTAGAGGCAAGTACCTAATTGCGGAAGAGGAACATGTAATTGGAACTTATTGTGGAACCCCGAATGGATACGGTTTTGTACAGAATGCGGAAATGGAAACGGACATTTTTATTCCGGGAGGGGAAAGCAAGGGGGCTATGCACGGTGATACTGTAGAAGTAATGCTTACAGCAACGCCACCGGGAAGACGTCAGGAGGGTAAGATTGTTGCAATTCTGGAGCATGGAACCTCTGAGTTGATTGGAACCTTCCAGCGTAGCAAGAATTTCGGTTTTGTAAAACCGGATAATCAACGGTTTAATGAAGATATTTATATTCCGAAGAAGGGCAGCTTTGGTGTCCGTAACGGAGACAAGGTTGTGGTGAAACTTACGGATTATGGCGATAAGAAGCGCAGACCGGAAGGTGTCATCATTGAAACTTTGGGAGATCCCAAGAATCTGGATGTGGAGGTTTTGGCTATTGCCAGAGGCTACGGTCTGGTGGACGAGTTCCCGGAGGAAGTTATGGAGGAACTGGAAAATGTGGCAGATGAAGTTCCGGAGGAAAGCAAGAAGAATCGTCGGGATTTAAGAAATGTGCAGATGGTAACCATTGACGGCGAAGATGCCAAGGATTTGGATGATGCAGTCAGTGTGACCTATGATGGTCAGTTTTACTATCTTGGGGTGCATATAGCGGACGTGTCCCATTATGTGCGGGAGAGGACTGCCTTAAATGCAGAAGCATATAACCGTGGAACCAGTGTATATCTGGCAGATCGGGTGATTCCAATGTTGCCGCGAAAACTGTCTAACGGACTTTGTTCTTTGAATGCAGGAGTAGATCGTCTGGCGTTAAGTTGCCTTATGACCATCGATGAAAAAGGTGTGATTGTGGATCATGAAATTGTGGAAAGCGTAATCAATGTGGATCGTCGTATGAGCTATACACAGGTACGCGCCATTGTAGAGGATCAGGATGAGGCACTTTGCAAGGAATATGAAGAATTGGTGCCAATGTTTATGCTAATGGCAAAGCTTTCCGGCATTTTAAGAGAAAACAGAAGAAAGCGAGGTTCCATTGATTTTGACTTCAAGGAAACCAAGGTGATTCTGGACGAAGAGGGACACGCTATCGATATTAAACCTTATGAGCGAAATACGGCTACGAAGCTTATTGAGGATTTCATGTTGGCAGCCAACGAAACGGTGGCACAGGATTATTACTGGCAGGAGATACCGTTTTTGTATAGAACCCATGAGAAACCGGATCCGGAAAAAATGCAGAAGCTATCCATTTTTATCCATAATTTTGGTTTGGTATTAAAGGGAGTGTCTCAGGGTGAAGTACATCCGAAGGAAGTGCAAAAGCTTTTAACCATGATTGAAGGCAAACCGGAAGAGGCACTGATTTCCAGACTTGCGCTGCGTAGTATGAAGCAGGCAAAGTATACGGCGGAAAACACGGGACACTTTGGTCTTGCCGCACCCTTTTACTGCCATTTTACCTCACCGATCAGACGGTATCCGGATTTGCAGATTCATCGTATTATTAAGGAGAATCTCCATGGCCAGCTGTCAGAGAAGCGCAAAGAGCATTTTGAAAAGATGATGCCGGAGGTTGGACTTCACTGCAGTCAGCGGGAACGTCGGGCAGATGAGGCAGAGCGGGAGACCGTAAAGCTTAAGAAAATCGACTATATGGAAAACCGAATGGATGAGGTCTTTGACGGAGTGATTTCCGGTGTTACCGGTTGGGGATTGTATGTGGAACTGGATAATACCGTAGAAGGTCTGGTGCGTATCGGAGATATGCGGGACGACTTCTATGATTTCTATGAAGAGTCCTATGAGCTGATCGGAAAAGCAAACAATAAGCATTATAAGTTGGGACAGAGCGTGAGAGTGAAGGTCAGCAGAATTGACAGACTGGTTCGAACCATCGACTTTGTCCTGGTGGAGGATGATAACGAGGATGAGTAAAGACAGTGTGAAGTTAATCGCCAACAACAAGAAGGCGTTTCACGATTATTTTATAGAGGAAAAATACGAGGCGGGCATCAGCCTTGCAGGTACGGAGGTGAAATCCATCCGTATGGGGCATTGTAGTATTAAAGAAGCCTTTGTTCGTATTGAAAAAGGGGAAGTGTATATCTACGGAATGCATGTTAACCCGTATGAAAAGGGAAATATTTTCAATAAAGATCCCCTGCGTCCCAAAAAGCTTTTGATGCACAAAAAGGAGATCAATAAGCTGATTGGAAAGATTGCGGAGCAGGGCTATACCATTGTGCCCTTGCAGGTGTATTTTAAGGGAAGCCTGGTAAAAGTGGAGATTGCCCTTGCCAAAGGTAAGAAGTTGTACGACAAGCGTGCGGATATTGCAAAGAAAGATCAGCGACGGGAAGCACAGCGTGATTTCAAAATCCGCAATCTGGGGTAAATTACTCCTTGGGAATAAGATGAAGGTGACGTAAGATATGGAATACAAGATCGGGATTTGCGATGATGAGGCGGCAGAACAGGAATATGTATCCGGCTTGGTAGAAAAATGGGCCGGCGGTCGGGAGGTGGCTGTGAAAACCTTTCCGTCTGCAGAAAGTTTTCTGTTTCAATATGAAGAGGAGAAGTATTTTGATATTCTTTTGCTGGATATAGAAATGGATAAAATGGATGGTGTGGAGCTTGCCCGGAGAATCCGAAGGGATAATGAGGGAGTTCAGATTATTTTTATCACTGGGTATACGGAGTATATTTCCGAGGGTTATGAGGTGGCGGCGCTACATTATCTGGTGAAGCCGGTAAAGGAGGAAAAACTTTTTTCTGTTCTCGACCGTGCGGCTCATAATCTTAAGAAGAATGAAAAAGTCTTAGTGTTGAGTCACGGGGGTGAAGTTCTGCGAGTACCGCTTTTGACCATTCGGTACTTGGAAGTGCAGCAGAATTATGTGACGGTACATGCCGCTGAAGATGTTACCGTGAAAAAGACGCTGGGAGAGTTTGAGAAGGAGTTAGATCAGCGCTTTTATCGGTTGGGGCGATCCTTTATTGTGAACCTGACCCAGATTTACAAGATTACCAAAAAAGAAGTATTTTTAAAAGATGGCGCGATACTTCCTCTTCCGAGGGGGCAGTATGAGGCGCTGAATCGTGCGTTTATAGCGAGGTTATAAAATGAGATTTCTGGACAAGCATGTAGACAAACAGATAGCCTCCTACCAGCAGGAGTTGATGGAAACACACTATGTGGAAGTGGAGAACATGTACCGGCAGATTCGGGGTTGGCGCCACGATTACCGAAATCATATTCAGGTGTTAAAAGCCTATGCCGCCAAGGGAGATGTGGAAGCCATCAAGGCGTATTTAGATGAGCTGGATACGGATTTGTCCACGGTGGATGTGGCGGTAAAAACCGGCAATGCCATGGCGGATGCAATTTTAAACAGTAAGCTGTCCCTGGCAAAAGCGAAACACATTAAGGTTATGGCGGATGCTCACATTCCGCTGGCGCTAACCACATCGGAAGTGGATTTGTGTGTGATTATCGGTAATCTTTTTGAAAATGCCATGGAAGCCAGCTTAAAGCTGCCGGAAGAAGAGCGATTGATTCGTATTTACATGGATATGAAGGATACCCAGCTATACCTTTCCTTTACCAATTTTACAGCAGAAAAGAAACTGACAAAGAGGGGGAAGCTTTTTGCGACAACCAAAGGGGCGGGACATGGCTTCGGGTTATCCCGAATTGACCGGATTGTGGAAAAATATGACGGTTACATAAGTAGAAACAGTGAAGATGGAGCCTTTACCACAGAGATTTTATTACCTCAGGTGAACGTTTCATCCCCCAAATAGAACATTTCGTCCCCGTAGTGTGCTGCGGGGGCGTTTTTCGTATATACTTCGAGATGTAAAGAAGAACATACACATCACACTGCGTGGATGTGGGAGGAGGAGAAGATGGAGGAAAAGAAATCAAAACCCAAATTCAGCGTGCCAAGCAATATTGCCTATATGTATCGGCAGGCCTGGGAAAGCAGCAAGGGAGCCGTTACGGTTAGCTGGATGATGATGCTTTTAACTGTGGCACTGTCCGTGGCGGATCTGCTCATTGCACCGGCGATTTTACAGTGCGTGGAACAAAAGCAGGGAATGGGTGTGTTGCTTGCTATTATTGGAGGTTTTGCGGCTATACAGTTTTTGTGCAGCGGGCTGCATGCGTATTTTAACACGTTTATTCAGAGCTATCGTATTGAGGTGCGGATGCATATTATTAAGGATTTGCGGCACAAGGTAAACGCCATGTCCTACGAACTTCGTATGGATTCCAAGGTGAAGAATATGATGGATAAAGCCTTGCATGTGGTGGGTTCTAACTGGGATGCGGCAGAGCATATCTGGGTGACGCTGGAAAATCTGGAAACCGCAATCTTAGGATTTGTGCTTTTTCTTCTTGTGGTTGCCAGGGTCAATATTCTGTTGATTTTTGTCATTCTGGTAACGGCAGTAGTGAGCTTTTTTATCTCGAAAAAAACGGATGAATGGTTTTACGAGCATCGGGAGGAGGAAGCAGCCCATACGAAGAAGCTATTTTATATGTGGGGAAAAATGAAATCGGCAGAGCTGGCAAAGGATATCCGCATTCTTGGCATGCAGGACTGGATTTCGTCCATTTACAGAAGTGCTTTAAAAGCCTACAGTGCTTTTATAAGAAGAGGCGAAAACTATCGCATGATTGGTGGAGTCTTCGATGTGCTTTTCAGCATTCTCAGAAACGCCGTTGCTTACGGCTATCTGGTGTACATGGTTTTAAACAAAAACCTGTCGGCAGCAGAGTTTGTATTGTATTTTTCCGCAGTAGGAGGTTTTTCCAACTGGATTACAAGTGTTTTGCGGGAATACAATACCCTCTATAAAGAAAGTCTGGAAGTGTCCACCATGCGGGAATTTATAACCTATCCGGAAATCTTTGTGATGGAGGGGGGAGATCCCATTCCCAAGGCAGATACCTATGAGCTGGTTTTGGAAAACGTATGCTATCGTTATCCGGAGGCGGAAGAAGACACCATTCACAATTTGAATCTGACGGTGAAGGCGGGAGAAAAAATTGCCATTGTAGGATTAAACGGTGCCGGAAAAACCACGTTGGTAAAGATTTTAAGCGGTTTTTTAAATCCCACCAGTGGGCGGGTGCTTTTAAACGGAATCGACATTAAAACCTTCAACCGACCGGAATACTATGGCCTGTTTTCCGCAGTGTTCCAGACATCCAAAGGGATGGAGGCTTCCTTAGAGGAAAATGTGGCAGTATCCGCCACGGAGATTGATGAGGAAAAAGTAAAGGATTGTTTAGCGAAGGTTGGACTTTCGGAAAAGGTACAGGAGCTTCCTGCGGGAGTGAAAACCAAGATTGGACACAATGTCTGGGATGATGGGGTGCTTTTATCCGGTGGACAGGAACAGAGAATGTTAATTGCCAGAGCGTTATATAAGGATGCCCCGATTTTACTTTTGGATGAGCCCACGGCAGCCCTTGACCCTCTGGTAGAAAACGAAATCTATCAGACCTACAGCGATATGGCAAAGGGGCGAACCTCCTTCTTCATTTCCCACAGATTGGCGTCTACCCGCTTTTGCGACCGGATTTTATTTGTGGCAGAAGGAAATATTAAAGAAATGGGAACCCATGAGGAATTACTTGCAAAAAACGGGGCGTATGCAGAATTGTTTGAAGTGCAGAGCCGTTACTATAAAGAAGGGAGGGAATTTTAATGGAGTTCAAAAAAGCCTTTGGTTTACACATGAGGGGAGTAAAGCTATTGCATAAGCATTGTCCGAAGCTCTTTCCGCTTATGGCACTTCAAAAGCTGACCCAGGCGGTTACACCGTATATTACCCTGTATCTTACCGCACAGCTATTAGATGAAATTGCTGGGGCAAGAAGGGAAGCGGTGCTGTTAAAGCTGGCAATTTTGTTGGTCAGCGTCAGTGGTATCATGGCAGGACTTTCCATGCTGTTTACCCGATTGGAAGGCAGGGAAGAACATTGGTTTTCGTTTGAGTATTCCTCCATTTTACCGAAAAAGATGCTCACCATGGATTTTGTGGATGTGGAAAGCGTAAAAAAGCGGGACCAGCTGGTGCAGATTGAACAAAATGCCAACTGGGGCGGCTGGGGATGGAATTATGTGGTTCAGCTGTTTCCGGTGTTGGTGGAAAATGTGGTGGGAATTCTGGGTGCGGCGGTGCTTTTGATTCCACTATTTACCAGCCGGGTGAAAAAAGGAAGCTTTCTTATTCTAAATAATCCGTTGTGCGTGGTGGTGATTTTGGGAAGCATGGTTCTTCTTAGTATTTTTTCCGGAAAGCTGGAGGGACTGGGAGAGTCGGTTTATGCAAAAAACGCCATAAAAGGCAGAATGGGAAACCGGATCTTTGCCCATTTTGGTTTAATGGGATGTGATACTGCAAGAGCAGATACCGGGGATATGAGGCTTTATCCCATGGAGAAGATGGGAGAGTACTACCAGAGGGCTTATATGATGGAAAGCTGGGGAGCCCATGGCTTTTTCGCAAAGCTGGGAAAAGGCAGAGTAGGTGTATGTAATTTCTTCGCAGCGGGAATTGCCACCCTGTTTACCGGCATCATTTATGTGTTTACCTGTTTAAAAGCTTTGGGCGGAGCCTTTGGCATCGGTGGAATTACCCAGTATGTGGGAGCGGCAACCCAGCTTTCCGGAAATATTAAGGCACTCTTTGTGATGATGGAGGATATGAAGAACAACGGAGAATTTTTAGCGGAGATCTTCGATTTTCTTGATACTCCTAACAACATGTATCAGGGCAGTCTTACTACGGAAAAACGTGCCGACCGCAATTATAACGTGGAATTTAAGGATGTATCTTTTAAATATCCGGGAACGGATACCTGGGCACTGCGCCATGTGAATGTAAAATTTGAAATCGGAAAACGTATGGCGGTGGTAGGAGAAAATGGTTCCGGTAAAACCACATTTATTAAGCTTTTGTGCCGTCTTTATGACCCGCAGGAGGGACAGATTTTATTAAACGGCATTGATATTAAAAAATATAATTACCGGGAATACATGGACTTATTTTCCGTGGTGTTTCAGGATTTTCAGCTTTTGTCACAGCCCCTTGGGGATAACGTGGCCTGCTGTAAAGAATATGATGCAAAGCGGGTAGAGCAGGTACTTCATGATGCAGGCTACGAAGCGCCCCTTGACCAGATGCTTTATCGGGAATTTGGAGAAGAGGGTGTGGATGTTTCCGGCGGCGAGGCACAAAAGATTGCCATTGCCAGAGCATTGTATCAGGATAGTCCATTCTTGATTTTGGATGAGCCGACAGCAGCGTTAGACCCTATTGCGGAGGCGGAGATATACAGTCAGTTAGACTCCATTGTAAAAGATAGGACGGCGGTCTACATCAGTCACCGACTTTCCTCCTGCCGCTTTTGCGATGAAATCATGGTCTTTGATCATGGGGAGATTGTGGAGCGCGGCGAGCATGAGAAGCTTCTGAATAGTGCCGGAAAATATCAGGCTTTGTGGAATGCGCAGGCGCAATACTATGTGTAGTAACGGCGGCGCGCAATTTCGATAACTCACTACAAGATATAGAACAGTGCGAAAAAATGAATACTTTGTTAAAAATAGGAAAAACAAGCCCTTTTCCCTTGTGCTCCGGAGGAAAATAGTGTAGACTGTATCCAAGATATAGTAGTTTCTGAGAAGCCGACCTTGCATGAGAGGTTTAATAAAATACGAGGGAGGAGTCGCTATGAAGCCGGAAGAGTTGAAAGAGCGTCTAATTAAAGTACATAGTATTTTAATTAATAAATGTTGGAACTATTTGTCACCAGAGGATTTGGTTGCATTAAAAGAACTGGATGATTTGATCGATCAGGCAGTTGAGCTGGAAGATCAGCTGAAAAAGGCAATTCTTAAAATGGAAGAAATGGCCAGCAAACACGAGACCATTGCAACCAATACCACCGACAAGACCCAGAAGCAGATTCATCTGTCATCCGGGGATTCCGCGCGGTTCTGTGTGAAGATGCTCAGAGATGAGATTAAACCTACGAAGAAGCGCTGGCATGATAAAATCGATAAATAAAGCAGGAGCGGTGTGCTCCTGCTTTTGTGTTTGCGCGCCATGGGCGCGCTCTAACGGGTGAAAGTCCCGAACACGCCCAGATAGTGGGAAGTGTATAGCTGAACAGCAAGGGTGTTCATCGTGAGGTGGAATCTGAAGGAAGC
>Ga0129306_1002054_pt1 | contig 19358 bp, 17 predicted proteins | sample P827metagenome_FD_94438 | JGI IMG/M metagenome (GOLD analysis project Ga0129306, IMG submission 94438) | Capybara group fecal microbial communities from Wisconsin, USA - P827 metagenome | ecosystem: Host-associated > Mammals > Digestive system > Large intestine > Fecal | place: USA: Wisconsin... | reverse complement strand
TGAAGCAGAAAAGATATGCGAACACTGATTCTAATATAAGTGATCTAAGCAATGTGATAATAAGTGAGTATGTTCCCTTTCCAACTCCTTGGAACATCATTGAGGACATCATACCATGAGGTATTGCAAGCACGAAAAAGCTTAAGACACTTATTGCAGTTGCTATTTGTCCGGCAAGTCCTGCACTTGCATTAGTATAACTGAATGCTGTAGCTATTTGGCTTGAGAAAATGACCATTATCGCTCCAAGTATAATTGATACTGCAAATCCTATTTTAATGGAGTAGCTATGTCCGATCTTAAGGTTTTTATAGTTATGTGCCCCATATGCAACTCCTGCAACTGTAAGTACAGCAGTTCCAATACCGATTAAAGGTATCATACATAATTGGACAATTCTCATTGAAGCGGTATAGACAGCCACTGCATCTGTTCCTGAAGCAATAACAAGCATGGAATTGATGATTATTGCAAGTGCTGAAAATATCACATTTTCAAGTGTTGATGGAATAGCCACTTGGAGGGTGTCGATTAGAATTCCACTATCATATTTGAAATTCTTATGATTCAAATCAAGGAAAAGGTCCTTTTTACCCCAAATCCAGTAGCTCATAACAAGGACAGACATGGTACATGAAATGATGGTTGCCCATGCAGCCCCTACTATTCCTAAATTCAAGACATAAATGAAGATAGGGTCTAAGATAATGTTGAGTATAGCTGTAACTGCAATAGCTATTGTAGCTCTTCTCATATCTCCTTCAGATCTGAATATTGCAGACAATACTCCTGAGAAAACAAATATGAATAAAAATCCAAAGATGATGTAACCATAATCGAGGGCATACTTTATTGTATCTCCAGCACCCATAAGTTCAAGAATTGGAACCATTGCTACAAGCATTATTACTGTAAATATGAGAGATACCCCTACTGACAGTGAGACAGCATGCATTCCTGCATTGTTTGCCTGAAAACGGTTGCCTGCACCAATGTACCTTGCAATAAGTGAATTTGCGCCAGAACCGATACCGTTTCCAAGTCCTACAAGAACCATGAAGAGTGGAGTGATAAACCCAATAGCAGCCAATGCATCTGCACCAAGACCAGCTACCCATATGCTGTCCGCAAGGTTGTACATCATGATCAATAGCATGGAAACCATCATAGGTACACTAAGCTTTCTTATAGCCCTTTTCGGATCTCCAGTAATCACTTCAATATTTTTATTCTTTTCTTTATTTTCGCTCATTAATTCTTTTCCCCTTTTAATAAAAATTAGTTTTTGTACTATTTTCTTTATATCTTTTTTTCAATATAAAACTTGCTCTATTTAATTGTATTTTAATCAATTATATTATCACTTAATGGAATCATTTACTTAATGAATCTTTTGTATCCTATTTTATATTGATAAATTTTATAAACTATTAAATTAAATATATAAACATTATATTTAATATTAAAATTAGTAATGTTTCAATAAACTAATTTCTCTATTGAATATATTGGTTTATTGTTTAAAAAAAATAAACGATAAATCATTACTATTAAATTTATAAAATTATTAAAAAAACTTTAAAGGAGTTATAAAGATGAAAATGTATTATGATGACGATGTTGACGCAGAAGTCGTTGCAGACAAAACCATTGCTGTAATCGGATACGGAAGTCAAGGACGTGGTCAATCTAGAAACATGGCTGACAGTGGATTAAATGTAATTGTTGGTCTTAGAGAAGGAGGTTCATCCTGGCAAAAAGCTATTGATGATGGAATGAATGTAAAAACTATTGAAGAAGCTGCTGAAGCTGCAGACATTATTCACATCTTATTACCAGATGAAACCCAAGAAAAAGTTTATAAAGAACAAATCGCTCCTTATGTTGAAGCTGGAAACACTATTTCATTCTCTCACGGTTACAACATTCACTTTGGATTAATCCAACCTGGAGAAGATGTAAACATTGTAATGTTTGCACCTAAAGGGCCTGGTTCTCGTGTCAGAACCACTTACTTAGACGGTTTCGGTATTCCTGGTTTAGTAGCTATTGAACAAGATGCTACCGGTGATGCATTGCAAATCGCATTAGGTATGGCAAAAGCTGTTGGTCTTACCAGAGCAGGTGTAATTGAAACCACCTTCCAAGAAGAAACTGAAACTGACTTATTCGGTGAACAAGCTGTATTATGCGGTGGACTCAGTGCACTTATCAAAGCAGGATTTGAAACTTTAGTAGAAGCAGGTTACCAACCTGAAATCGCTTACTTTGAAACCTGTCACGAAGTAAAGCTCATTGTAGATGACATCTACGAAAACGGTATGGCTGGAATGTGGCATGATGTAAGTAACACTGCTGAATACGGTGGATTAACCAGAGGTAACAGAATTATCACTGATGCTACTAAAGCTGAAATGAAAGCAATCTTAACCGAAATCCAAGATGGAACCTTCAAAAAACAATTTGCAGATGAAAACGCAACTGATGCGGCAAACTTAAAAGAAATGAGAGCTGCTGAAGAAAAAGAAGACATCGAAATTGTCGGTAAAAGATTAAGAATTGCTTGTGGATTACAAAAAGAAGACGAATAGTTTCTCTTCTTTCTTTTTTCTTTTTTTTAATTATTTTTACAATATTATAATCTATTTTTATCAAATTTTCTTATTTTAAACTTTTTAAAAACTTTCTGCTTTTTTAAATATTATATAAAAGTTTTTAAACTATGCCAAATATATCTAAATTAACTAAAGATTAGTCTAGATTTTTTTAATTTAATTCTAAATTTGTGATTAAAATGGTATATGTAGGTATGGATCATGGAACTACTGGAATTTCATTTGCTATAATGAATGACACAGAGGTTCTTGATGTTTTTAAGATATCCCGTGAAGATAGTAAGGCTGGAAAAGTGTCAGCTATTGAAGAATTGTCCAAGCGTGTAGACTTGGATGATATTGAATTAATGATTATCACTTATGCTATGGGAGATGGAATCAGCACAATTCTTCCAATGGAAAGGGTTGAAAATAGAGGGATTCTTTCAATTGGAGGTGCAGGCAAGGTAACTGGTGGAGGAACATCAGTGTATTCAGAAATTGAAAATGCCGATTTGCCTGTCTTGATGATTCCAGGAATCCATAAGAATTGCGAGTGGCTAGATCCATTGTTCAGAGCAGCCTATTCCCATCATGCAAGCCCTGAAAAGATTAGCATTGTCTATAATGCTTATCTTGAAACCAATTGGGAAAATATGATTGTTGCAGATATCAGCTCAAACAGTGTTGACTTGCTTGTTGAGGATGGAATAATCAAGGGAGCCATTGATGCCTGTTGCGGTGCAATGGGAGTTGTTCACGGACCTCTCGATTTGGAAATGATTAGAGACATTGATGATGGAAAACGCACAGCAAATGAATGCTTCTCACATGCTGGCGCTATAAAAATAGCTGGAATTGACAATAAGGTTGCATTCATGAAGGATGAGCTTTTAAACAATTACAGAAACGGTGATGGGAAAGCAAAGCTTGCTATTGACACCATGATAATGACTGTGGCTATGGAGATTGCAGGATTGATTGCAGTAAGCAAAAATGAGATTGAGGGAATTGTTCTTACAGGGTCCATGGGTTCAATGAAAGATCCTGTAGATTTTGAAAAGGAGTTGAACAAGTACTTCAAGAACAAGTACCAAACCAAGATCATTTCAAGTGAATCCGGAGCTATTGGTGCAGCACAAATAGCAAGGGATATTGCTCATGGAAAAAGAGAAATCATGGGTATAAAAGTTGAGCTTTAATTGTATACAAATTGTATACAATATATTTTTTTTAAATTATTTTTTCCTTATTTTTCAATTTTTCATTTTTTTTTAAAAAAGAGTTTAAAATTTTTATCTTATTAAAAAACTTATTATTTTCCCTTTTTTTATCAAAATTTTTTCTACAATAGAAAATTAAAAATAGCTATTTTAAATAGGGATATGTTAATTTTTAAAATGAGCATATAATAAAATTTATGAAATAAATAAAAAATAAAAATAGTAAAATTTAGAGAAATATTCTCTAAACTTTTTTTAAAGTTGATTAAAGTATTAAACTACCGACCAATACGATAATTCCTACAATCCAACAGTAGTAAGCGAATATGTCCAAGCTTTTTTCTCTAACGATCTTAAGCAATACGCTTATAGCCAAGTATCCGGAAATAATTGCAACTACAAATCCTGCAATGCAAGCACCTATTTCAATACTTCCTCCACTTAAATCCTTAAGTTGGAAAACCGCTGCACCTAAGATTGCTGGAATTGATAAGATGAAACTGAATTTTGCAGCAAATTCCTTATCCAATCCTGCAAACAATCCAGCAGCTATTGTGGTACCTGAACGGGAAAGCCCTGGCAATACCGCTAATGCTTGTCCGCATCCCATGATGAGAGCTTCTTTAATGGTCATGTTTCTAACATCTATTCTGCCGCTGTTCATTCTTTGGGATGCATATAAAAGACAACCGGTTACTAATAATAAGAATGCAGGTATGGTCAATCCCTTAAACATTGATTCGATTATATCGTTAAACAATACTCCTACAACACCTACAGGAATGGTAGCCAATATTGTAAGCCAAGCCAATTTCTTGTAAGGGTCTTTCTTGATTTCTCCCATGAAATTTCCATTCTTTAAGTCAACTAGACTTAAAAGGAATCCTTTAATCATGTTTACAATATCATTAAAGAAATACACTATTACAGCTACAAGGGTTCCTACATGCATCAACACATCAAAGGCAAGTCCTACATCACTTAAACCTAATGCCTGTTGTGCAAAGATCAAATGAGCAGAACTGCTTACAGGCAGAAATTCAGTTAATCCTTGGACAAGTCCAATGATTATTGCTTGAAAAATATCCATTATTTCAACTCGCTTAGTTTTTTATAAGAATTTTAAATTAGTTAAGTTTTAAAAAGATTTAAAAAAAATTTAATTAACTCATGTCTATTCGACATAAGTTAACCAATTATGAATGTCTTCAGATCTTCCATATACTGCATCGAAGTATTTTTCTTGCAATTCTTTGGTTACAGGACCTCTTGATCCAATACCGATTTGTCTGTTGTCGATTGCACGGATTGGAGTAACTTCTGCTGCACTTCCAGTGAAGAACACTTCGTCAGCTAAGTATAATCTTTCTCTTGAGATGGTTTCTTCAGAAACTTCATAGCCTAAGTCCTTTGCAATGGTCATGATGCTGTCTCTGGTAATTCCTCTAAGGATGGAAGAACCTAAGTCAGGAGTGATGATTTTGCCATCTTCTACGATGAAAATGTTTTCTCCACTACCTTCTGCAACATGTCCGTGATAATCTAATTGGATAGCTTCATCGTAACCGTGTTCTCCTGCTTCCAAGTTAGCAAGCTGGGAGTTCATGTAGTTAGCTGCAGCTTTTGCAAGAACAGGCAATGTACCTGGTGCAGGTTTTCTCCAAGTGGAAATACCGATGTTTGCACCTTGTTCCATTTCCTCTTCTCCAATGTATGCTCCCCATTCCCATACAGCAATGGTGGTGTTTACAGGACAGTTTAATGGGTTTACACCTAATTCACCAAAGCCTCTGTAGGTAATTGGTCTGATGTAACAGCCTTTTAAGTTGTTTTCCTTAATGGTTTCAATGATTGCATCACAGATTTCTTCTTGAGTAAATGGAATTTCCATTTTGTAAATTTTAGCGGAATCAAATAATCTTTGTACGTGTTCTTTTAAACGGAATACAGCAGGTCCATTTTCAGTTTCATAACATCTTATACCTTCGAATACTGCAGTTCCATAGTGGACTACGTGAGAGAGAACGCTGATTTTAGCATCTTTTAATGCTACAAATTCCCCATCCATCCAAACTTTTAAGTTTTCATCAAATGCCATTTTTTCACCTTTTCTTTTTTTAAAAGTATTTTGTTTAATGTCAAATTTTATGTCAATGTAGTTAGTTAAGAATTGTTTTATTTAATCAGCATTTTGGCTGATTATAAGTTTTTAAAAAATAATTCCTTTATTAATTATTTATTTCTTATATTTTAAATATATTGCTTATTATAAGGATTTTTCATCAGATATTTTTGTTTTTTATTCATTTATCTCTTGTTTTTTCCAAATTTAAAAAAAATGATTTTTATTTCAATCCTTTTCCATCGAAAGTTTTAAATAAGATGTTAACAATATTTATTATGTAGTATGGTTCCGTGGTCTAGGGGTATGATATCTCGCTTACAACGAGAGGATCACGAGTTCGAATCTCGTCGGAACCACTTTTCAGCGTTTTGAGTATTACTCAAAACCCTGACCTATATTTTTTCTAATTTATTTTTGAATTAATTTTTTTAAAAAACTTTAATTCTATTTTTTTGCAATGGTTCCGTGGTCTAGGGGTATGATATCTCGCTTACAACGAGAGGATCACGAGTTCGAATCTCGTCGGAACCACTTCTCAACTTTTTTTTATTTTGAAATTTTTTATCATTCATTTCTTTTTAATTGCTATTTTTAGTTCTCATTCATATGTTCGTTAATGATAGAATAATTATTTTTTTTAAAAAACTAATTTTAAAAATCAGATAAAAATAAAGATAAAATAAGTGATTTTTTTAAATAAAAATAATGAAAAAAAAAAGAAATGGTGGTTTAAAAATTAAATTAAGATTTGGTTGAAACGCTTTTAGTGTAAAAGCACTAAATCTAGAAAGCAACAATCAATATCATGATTATTACTAATGAAATAAAGAACACGATTGTTCCTTTTACTAAAACATCTGCTTCCTTGTCTGAGTATAATACAATACCATAAGAGAGCAGCAATGCTATTAATAGTTCAGCAATACCTAAGTATCCTGTAGGGACTCTTATTATTTTTCCAAGGATAAATCCAATTAGGTATGAAATAAGGACTACCACTATAACAGATGCTATAGGATTAGCCAATATAGGTTTTAAAATCTCTCCCCAAGGTTTGCTTGGCTTTTGAGGGACATGTCCACCAAAGTTGCTTAAAGCACTATCAGAAGATGAGAAGAAGCTATGATTGCTGGAAGCCCTATTGCTTCTTTGGCTAAGTGAGCCAGGTCTTCTATTTCCTGAAAGGGATGGTGCTCTTCTTCTTTTTGGAGCTTGTTGCTGACGGCTTGCAAATAGTGTACCGCTTGGACCAGCGTAGTTGTCTCTAGGAGTTTTATTTAAGAACTCAGCACGGTATAGGTCATCATCATATTCACTGTAATGACTTAATTCCAATCCGCCGACTTCATCCTCATAATATTCCATGTCTTCAGAGAATTCCTCATAACCTTCATAAGCTCCTTGAAGCCTGTTATATGACCTGTCATCATCATAATCCCTATAATTTGATGTGTTGTCAATATATTCTCTGTTAACATCTCTATGATAGAAAGAATCGCTATCAATATCTGTTAATCTGTTTGCTCCACGGTCTAATCTTGACTTAGTTTCTTTGTTTTTATTTGAATATTTTTTCGCTAAAGTGACAAGGTTGTTTCTATCAATGAGCTTGATCTTTCTCTCTTCAGCATATCTTTTTGCTTGAGAGGAAAAACCTGAACTGGTTACAATAGCTACTTTGGAGGCTCTAAGTTTTTTACCTATAAATTCCATTTCCTTTAAAACATCGATTCCAACTTCCCAGTCCTTATCGTAGTTTTTACATCCAACCACTAAACCGAAATCACCCATAGATGTTTGAAGGATTGCATATATGTCTACAACCTGTTGGGATGTCTTAAAATTTTTATAAACTTTAAAGCCAGAATCCTCAAGAACTTTAGCTATAAAATTCACTAATTGTGGCTTTTCCACGGTTTCACCTTATCTTAATTTTAATATAATATATTTATATTTTTTCAATATATAATTTTTATTAAATTTTTCTAAAAAACCAACAAACTTTCACTTATTTCTCATTCCATTTCAATAAATTTTTTCATTTTTTCAAATTTTTTCATAATATTTATAATCATGAAAATATATACTAATATTAGTTATATAATCTAAAAAGCTATTGAATTTTTTAAAAGATTTAGATTATTTTTTAATTATAATTTTAAGGAACGTTTATTATGTTATCTATTGGTCAATGTTACTTAGATTTTGTTGATAAAATCTTAAAAGAAGGAAAGGAAACCTATAAGGACAGTGATCATCATTTAAAGGAAAGTCTTGGTAATTATTATTATATTGATGATCCATTGGATTTAAAATTCAGAGCTAAATATCAGCACATGACTCCAGAATTGATGTTGGAAGAGATCAAAAGCGGAAAATTTGATATTCCATCTTGTCCTATCAAAGGTGATGCATTATATGAATATGTCAAATCCTTTGAAATAAGGGATGATCAAGGTTTTGTTTACACTTACCCTAACCGTATCTTGGAACATTTTGGCGTAGACCAATTTGAAACCATGAAACAAAGAATCCTAACCGCTACTGGAAGTAATCGTGCAGTTGCTGTTACAATTGATCCTGCATTGGATGGAGATAGGGAAGACATTCCTTGCTTGCAGGTTATACAGATTCTCGTTAGGGATGGAGAATTAACCATTCACTGTTTCTTCCGTTCCAATGACATTTTTGGAGCATTCTATTCCAACATGTTCTTCATAACATACATTGGAATCAAGATGAAAGAGGAAGTCAATAAGGAAATAATGGGAGAGAAACTAAACTTCGGCGGTCTTCATTACCATTCCACTTCTGGCCACATATACAGCAATGATATGAGAGCAGCTAGGAGATTGATTTCCGCTAACAAATAATATTAGAGCTAATGTTTTTAAATTAGCTTCTTTTTTTATTCTTTATTATTTTATTCGAGAGTAAATTTATTTTATCATTTTAAATTCGAGAAGAAATTATTTAATCATATTTTTTCTAATTTTTATTGTTTGTTGATTCGTATGAAAATTTTATTATCTAATGATGATGGCGTAGATGCATCAGGAATTTTGGCAGCAAAGCAAGTTGCTGATGAGTTTGGAGAGACAATTGTGGTTGCACCTTCTAAACAGCAAAGTGGAATAGGTCATGCATTGACTCTCGTTGAACCGATTAGGGTGAACGAAGTCAGTTTGAGAGATGGTGACATTGGATATGGGGTGACTGGAACTCCTACAGATGCAGTGACTATAGGCATTTATGAAATAATGGATGATTGGCCTGATTTAGTGATTTCTGGAATCAACACTGGCAGAAACACAGGTAAAGGAGAATTATCCACATCTGGTACAATTGGTGCTGCAACTGAGGCAGCTTCTTTTGGAATTCCTACAATTGCAGTGAGCCAGCACACTCCTGATGACAATATCAAGTTTGATGAAGGCCATATTGAAATTGATTTTTCATCAAGTCAAAAGGTCTTAAGGGAACTTATCCAAAAAGTCATTGACAATGGATTTCCAGAAGGGGTTGACATATTGAACTTGAATGTTCCAGCGGATCCTGATTCCTATGAACCTAAAATATGTCCATTGGCTACAAGAATGTATGAGCCTGTTGTTGAAATGCGTGTAGATCCAAGGGGAAGACCTTATTATTGGATTGATGGTGTTTTTTACGAAGGAAATCCTAAAGACAGTGATGATTATGTCCTTTTAGAGGAGAATGTACCTACATTGACTCCTTTGATATTGGATATGGCTCATGATTTGGATGCCTTAAAGGAATGGTATGACGAATGATTGAAATTTTAGATTTTTGATTTTTTCTTTTTAATCGATTCGAATTAAAATCAAAATTTAAATTTTATTTCATAATACACAAACAATATATAATATAAGATACATAGTAAAATTAATTATAATTAAACATTAATTAAAATTCAATTTGAAAAAAATTTAAGGAGATAAAATATGTCTGTAAATCAACTTGAAGCTACATTACAAGCTGTTACACACACTTTAGCAAAATTGGAAAAAGAAGGGTGCAATGATGAAAAGCTTTTAAATGAGCTTAGAAAAGAAAGAGATAAACTTTTAAATGAATTAAATTTAAACTAATTACAAATTCAATTTAATAATTAAATAAGTTTATAATGGATTAAATATAAATAATATTTTACGAATATTATTCAATAAATTAAGATTTTATTTTTATAATTTAAAGAGGCTATATAATGAGTGACAATTTCCAAGTAAATAAACAATTTGCTAAATTCAAAGGCAAAGATGTTCTTATTGGTTTAAAAAACTGGGAAGAAGTAGAAGGAAAAATAATTACCATTGATAACTTTTTAAACTTAGTTTTGGATGATGGTGAAGGTTTAAAAGTTATTAAAGGTGGAAAAATAGCATTTATTTCTATTCAAGAATAAATCTATTTCTCTTTTTCTATTTTCTTTATCTATTTTTTCTATTTTTATTCCATATTCTCTTTTTAAATTCAATTTTAGATTTTTCACTTCTGTTTCAATAGTTACGAATAATTACTTATTTTAAAAAAATATAGTTAAATTAAATTAATAATTTAACCGCATGCTTCTTCAATTGATTCTCTGATTTCATCAATGCTGTTTCCAAGCATGAGAGCCAAGAACATTGCTCCTCCAGCGCCTGCTCCTTCCTTGATGAATCCTTTTGTATAATTCTTGAGCCCTTCGACAGTGGAAATCTCAAAGTTAGGGTCTACAGCATTTACAGTGATATCTCCGATTTGCTCTACAATATTAAGCATGTCCGCGGTGTTATCTTTCACTACAAATGCAGTTGTTGCAAGGCAGCTGTTTGAGAAGTCGAAGTCAGGATCCAATGCCTTAGCTATTGCACAAGAAGCAGTGAGTTGAGTTCCTCCTGCCAATACGACAGGAACTTTTGCACCCATAAGGACTCCTGCAACTGCTGGAAGCATAGGGTCTCCAACAGCTCTGACAACATCAAAAGGATCATTTTCTTCTGTTTCTTCCAAACCTGCATTTTTCAATCCCTCTTCAACAATTGTATTTTTCATTTCATGAGGGTTTGTGTCCATGCAACCGCTGACCTTTCCTTTAGCATCATAGCCAAGTCCAACCAATACTCCAAGTGCAGTGGTTGTACCAGCAGGTAGGCTTTCTCCAATGACGATGTAGTCATGCTTTTCAGATAATATTTCAGCAAGCTCGAATCCTTTTTCAAAAAGCTCTTCAGGGTTTTCTACAGCTTTTCCGGTTCTAATGTCATGCCCATGCTTTCCATCGCTTATGTCAAAAACATCAGAGTTTGCCTTGATTTCACTTCCTGCATCCAATACCATAACAGGACAGTCACAAAGTGCAAGGGAACCTTTTGTAATCATTGATGGAGTAGGGGTTACAACTTCTCCAATGATTGTTTGAGGAATGTCTGTCATACATTTGACCTCTCCATCCAAAATAAGCTCTGCATCTCCAGCAGGGGTGTATTTGGTAAGTTCTGGAGTAGCTCCAGCACCAGTAAGGCCTGGAATCTTAGAGGTTTCAGTTGTAGCTATTGTACAAATAAAAATAGGGTTTTTCAAGTCTGCCAATTCCTTTACAAGTTTGTCTGATCCGTAAGTTTTCAATCCTTCTATCATTTTATCATCTTGAATTTCGTAAATTTTTTAAAGTATTTTTGATAAATTAATTAAAATTTTTTGTCAATTCTTGATTAAATTAATTAACTTAGTTCTATAAATATATTATTGGTAAAAATTATATAAATGTATGTTAATATACTTAATATGAACTGATTTTATTCATTTTTAAAATTTTTTAAATGGTGCATTGAAATTGATATCTTTAGGAATTGAAGGGACTGCAGAAAAGACTGGAATAGGCATTGTTGACAGTGAAGGCAATGTATTGGCTATGGCTGGAAAGCAATTGTATCCAGAAGAGGGAGGCATACATCCAAGAGAGGCAGCTGAACATCATGCCAAATGGATTCCTCAACTCATCCCACAAGCTATGGAAGAGGCAGGCCTTAGCTATAAGGATATTGATTTCATCTCTTTTTCACAAGGTCCAGGTCTTGGCCCTGCGCTTAGAACTGTAGCCACTTCTGCAAGAACACTTGCATTGAGCCTTAATGTTCCCATCGTTGGTGTAAACCATTGTATAGGTCACGTTGAAATAGGAAAATTGGACACTGGCGCTCGTAATCCAGTAACCCTTTATGTAAGTGGTGGAAACAGTCAGGTGATTGCTTATGAATCTGGCAGATACAGGATTTTTGGTGAAACATTGGATATAGCTATTGGAAATTGCCTTGACCATTTCGGACGTGAAACCGGTCTTGGACATCCTGGAGGGCCAGTTGTTGAAAAGCTCGCTAAGGAAGGCTCCTACATTGATTTGCCTTATGTTGTTAAGGGCATGGATTTCTCATTTTCAGGTTTGCTCAGTGCTGCACTTAGAGCACATAAAAATGGAGAAAGAATCGAGGATATATGCTTTTCACTTCAGGAAACTGCATTTGCAATGCTTGTTGAAGTGACAGAAAGGGCACTTGCACATACAGAAAAGGATGAGGTTCTCTTATGTGGAGGAGTTTCTGCAAACAGCAGACTGAGGGAAATGATGAAAATTATGGCAGAAGAGCATTATGCAAAATTCTATATGCCTGAGATGAAATACTCTGGAGACAATGGGGTTATGATTGCATGGCTCGGCCAATTGATGTATAAGGCCTATGGGCCACTTAAAATAGAGGATACCAATATAATTCAAAGATTCAGAACCGATGAAGTGGATGCCCCATGGGTTGACAATACAAAATGCAAGTTGAACTTGCCTGAAGAGCTTAGAGCTAAAGGAGCCGAATCAGATATTTATGAGGCAACTTGGCTTGGAAGGGAAGCCATTGTGAAAAACAGGGTTTCAAAATCCTACAGGATAGATGAGATAGACAATAAAATCAGAAAGCTTAGAACCAAAAGTGAGGCAAAAATATTGTCTGATGTAAAAAAGACAGGGGTCAGGGCTCCTGTTTTATATGATGTTGACTTTGAAGACAAATCAATTGTCATGGAAAAGATCAATGGCTCTTTAGTGAAGGATATCATGCATGAAATTGGAGAAGACAAAAGAAGGGAATTGGCAATAGCCATTGGTGAAAACATCAAGGCATTCCATGACGGCGATATTATCCATGGGGACTTGACAGGTTCCAATATGATTTTGATTGATGATGATTTGGACAATATCAGCGATAACCTTGCCATTTTTGACTTTGGACTTGGCAAATACTCTGACCTTTTGGAAGATAAGGCAGCAGATCTCTTGGTTTTAAAGAAATCATTCCAAAGCATTGATTATGATATTGCCACTGAAACATTTGATTGGATTCTAGAGGCTTATGATTCCAACAATCAATCCAAGATGGCAAACAAGATTGCTGAGATTGAAGGCAGAGGAAGATACACTCACTAAAATTTCTCTATTATTTTTGTTCTATTGATTTATCCAATCAAAAATTTTATAATTTTTTCATTTTTAAAATGCTTATTTTTATGTATAGTTTACTATATTAAACTAATTTTTGATTTTGACTTTAATTTTTCAATATTAAAGCAATATTATAATAAATTGATGTTTATTCTTAAAAAGAAAGATTTATATATCTTTTTTATTAAATTAAATATTACATTACACATTTTTTAGGGATATGTGTTATTCAAAAAAAATGAAAATAAAATTCTTAACGATTTTTAGGTGTTAATGGCTATTGAGTTTTTTATTTATTAGCTATGGTTGAGAAAGGTTTTTATTTTTTAGGGGGAATAATTCACATGGTTTGATATTATGCTAAAAGATAAAAAGTTTCATATTCCCTTTAGATATGATATTGAAGATGAAATATTTGTTATTTGCATGTCTGAAATTGAAGAATTTCCAAATTACATCACTAAAATTTCAGATAATTTTAATAAATATGATAATAGAGTTATCTCATCTTCATTTGAGAATCTAAATTTAGATTCTGTAAGAGAAAGGTCTAATGGGAATTTAATAAATATAGAACATCACTCCTCTATAAATGATTATTTAATGATGAGAGATTATAGTTATTGTGTAAGTTTGCATAAGGCTTCTAAAAAGAAAGTCGATCCCTTTATTTTTTACACTGGCAAATTGCCAGTAAATAAAGTGCATAGTTTAAATGATTTAATGTTTTTCAGTCCTATGTGGTTTATTACACAAGAAGTCAATGGCAATATTTTAGTTAATAATCTGAAATATAAAACTTTCAATCAAGATGAATGGGATGTTTATGATATTTTAGATTTCATTTGGCTTCCAACATTTTACAATGATTTGTCTATAGAAGGTCTTCTATTAGAACTTTTAGAATTATTTGGTAAAATCATTGCTGATGATTCATTATTAGATATAGCAAAAAGATGTTTAGAATTATGGTTAGGAAGAAAGATTAGGGATTCAAAAAATAAGGAATTTATTATGAAGTGTTAAATATGTCAAAATTGGTACAAAGACCTTTTGAAGAGGTTCTAGAAGAAGCTATCATTGCTAATTGCTTGGAACAGTTTGAGGAAGTAACTTTAGAAAGAGGTAAAAAAGAAGCTAGGGAAGAAGCTAGAAAAGAAGCTAGAAAAGAAGCTAAAGAAAGAGAAGATTTTTTAATTTCTAAGCTTTTAGAGAATCATAGCCCTGAAGAGGTCTCAAATGATTTAGATATTCCTCTAGAAAAGATTTTGGAAATAAAAAATTCTAAATGATTTTCTATTCTTTCTTAAAATTTTTTAGATAAATAATTAAATAACCTTTCATATAATAAAAACTATGATAACATTTATAACTGGGAACGAACATAAAGTAAAAGAAGCAGAGAATATTTTCAAACTTTTTGGCGTTGAACTTGAGCATATTGATTTAGGTTACATGGAACCTCAAGGAACTCTTGAGGATGTAGCAAGATTCGGTGCTAAATATGCTTGCCAAGAGTTAAATCGCTCTGTGATTGTTGAAGATGCTGGTTTATTCATAAGAGCTTTAAATGGTTTTCCAGGAACTTACTCAAAATTTGTACAGAATTCACTTGGAAACCAAAACATTTTAAAACTTATGGATGGAGTTGATGATCGATACGCTGAATTCAGGTCAGTTATTGGCTATTGCACACCCAATTCTGAGCCCAAGGTCTTTTTAGGGCGTGTCGAAGGTCAAATAGCTTTTGAAGAAAGAGGCAATCTTGGTTTTGCTTACGACCCCCTATTCATAATAGAGGAAGAGGGCAAGACCTTTGGAGAACTTACTACAGAAGAGAAGAACCAGTATTCACATAGAAGAAATTCTTTAGAAAAATTTATCAATTGGTATGTAAACCAAGATGATGAATAATAAATTTTTAAATATTTTTTAATTAACAAAATTAGAATAGGCAATTTTATCTAAGATGGGCTGTTTTATCGTAGTTTAATTGATAAAATTTAAAACTTATTGTTTTTATTTAGGTCATATTTTGGTAATTTTTTAAAGATTTTTTCAAAAAATGAATTTAAAATAATTTTTTAAAATGATCATTGTCTAATAAATCGTTTTTAATGGTTTTAAATGACGATTTTTCATTAATAATTATTTTACAAAGGACCTTACTATAAATAATCAAAAAACTTATTGGAGAGGATATTTATGGCAAGACCAGAATGGATCGCATACAGTAACGAAGAAATCGAAGAATTTATTGTAAAATTCAAAAGAGAAGGTAAATCTGCAAGTCAAATCGGAGTAATTTTAAGAGACCAATACGGTATTCCTAGTGTAAAAGAAGTCACTGGTGAAAAAATTACCCAAATCTTAAAAAGAAACGGTCAAGCTGAAGAGTACCCTGAAGATTTAATGAATTTAATCAGAAGAGCAGTAAATATCAGAGATCACTTAGAAGAAAACCCAAAAGACCTTCATGGTAAAAGAGGATTAACTATCATTGAATCTAGAATCCGTAGATTAGGTAGATACTATGCAAAGAATGGTCAATTACCAGAAGGATGGAGATACGATCCAACAAAAGCAGCACTTCTCGTTAAATAGAGACAATGAAAAATTTGATTCTCTATTAAGTAGAGGATGTGAAGCTAGTGATATGCTAAAGAAGCATATTGCAAATGATAACATTATTAGATTAATTTCTCATAATGATGCTGATGGATTGTCATCAGCAGGTATTATAGCTAATGCCATCAAGGAAGAGGGAGGACAATTCCACATTACTATTGTCCCTCGCCTTAAGGCTGATGTGATTAGGGATGTTGCAAAGGAAAAATATGAATTGTATGTTTTTTCAGATATGGGTAGTGCTTGTATCAAGCAACTCAATTCCCTAAAGGCTGATGTTATTGTTGCAGACCATCACCAGCCAAGCACCCATGAACCTAAAGACAATCTTGTCCATGTCAACCCACACTTGTTTGGCGTTGACGGAAGTCGTGAAATAAGTGGTGCAGGGTCTAGCTATTTGTCAGTTAGAGACATGGACAAAAAGCATTTGGCTTATATGGCGCTTATTGGTGCATTTGGTGACATGCAGTGCCAGAACAGATTTGTTGGTGTAAACCAATTAATTTTGAAGGATGGTCAGGAAGCAGGCAATTTGGAAATCCATGAAGACTTAAAGATAGTCTCTAAAGCACAAGAGCCTTTATTCAAATCAATTGCGTATACCTTGAATCCTCCACTTCCAGGTTTAACTGGTAGTTTGGAGAACTCACAGGAACTCCTTGAAAAAATGGGTGTTTCCTATGGTATTACATTCATTGAATTGGAAGATGAGGAAAAGGATGTTGTTAAAGATGAACTTGTAAAGGTCAATCCTCAAATATTTGGTGATGTTTACAGTGTTCCTCGTGAGCATCCAGTCTTACGTAATTTAGAGGAGTATTCTGCAATCTTGGATGCTTGTGGTAAAAACAAGGAGTATGGATTGGCACTTAGCATTGTTCTTGGTGAAAGAGAGGAAGCTTTAGATAAGGCTCTCAATCTTCAAAAGACTTATAGGAACGACCTTACTAAAGGGTTTGATTGGATTAGCCGTGAAGGCGCCCAACAATTGAATTACATTCAATATATCTATAGTGAGGATAAGGTTCTCAAAAGCATTATGGGAACAATTGCTGGTGTAGGTATGTCTGCTAAGATCTTAAATGATGATAAGCCTATTTTAGGATTATCAAGACTTCATAAGGACATTAAGGTTTCCGGCAGGGCAACACGCCCAATGGTTGCACGTGGAGTTAATTTAGGCAAAGCTTTAAGCGAAGTCGCAGTTAACTTTGGCGGGCAAGGTGGTGGACACGATATAGCAGCTGGTGCTATGATACCATATGAAGCTAAGGATCAATTCTTGCATTTAGTTGACCAAGCTATTGAAGCTCAATTAAATAGTTAAGATTATTCTTAGCTATTATTTTTTTAATCAATTTCTTTTTTTAATCAAATTTTAAAAAGTTTTCATGAGTTTTATATTTTTAACTTTTTCATAATCAACTATTTCTACAAATTTTTCATTAAATTGCAATTTTTTAGCCTATTTTTTAAAAAGTATTTTATAATTAAAATACAAAAATAATAATGTTATATTATTAAATTAGTTTACTAAATGATTATTATCATTGCTTATATTATTTTATTATTGATTGGTGGAATCTTATGAATGTTGATAAATTAGTTGGCAATACCCCAATGATTAAGATTGATTATGAATATGATGGCAAAAAGGGAAGCATTTATTCTAAAGTTGAATATTACAACTATTCTGGAAGCATTAAAGACAGAATAGCATTATACATTATCCAAAAGGAAAAGGAAAGAGGAAACCTAAAGGATGGTCAACCTATCATTGAGGTTACAAGCGGAAACACTGGAATCGCTTTCAGTGCAATTGGAGCGCTTTTAGGCCATGATGTGCACATCTTCATGCCTGATTGGGTATCTCTTGAAAGAAGGAAACTTATTCAAATGTATGGTGCAGAGGTTCATCTCGTATCCAGAGAAGATGGTGGATTCAAGGGTGCTCTTGAACTTGTAGATGATTTTGCTGAGGAAATCGGCGCTTATAAGCCTCTTCAGTTTGACAATGAATTGAATGTGGAAGCCCAATACAAGAAAACCGGTCAAGAGATAATTGATGCCATCCCAGATGTAAATGCATTTGTTTCAGGAATCGGTACCGGTGGAACACTTATGGGAATCGGCAAAAGATTTAAGAATCATAATCCTGATGCTAAAGTCTTTGCATTGGAGCCAAGCACATTGTCCATTCTTAAGATGGGAATGGATGAGGGAAGCCATTTGATTGAGGGTATTGGTGATGACTTCATTCCAGGAATCGTTGATGAGGAATTGATTGATGACATTGTCCTGATTCATGACTGTGATGCTATAAACATGTCTAAAAGGATTGCTCAGGAATTAGGATTGGGAATTGGAATTTCAAGCGGTGCGAACTTCTTGGCAAGTGTAATCATGGACAATGATGACTTGAAGATTGCAACAGTCTTCCCAGATGACAACAAGAAGTACATAACAACCAAATTGTCAGAACCTATTGATGAAAATCCTGAATTGATTTCCAATCATATCAAACTTATAGGTTTTGAAGTAATTTAAATTAACTGTATTTTCAAATTTTTTACAAAATTTCATAGAATTTAGGAGAGTTGCATGTTTTTAACTAAAGAAGAAGAAAAGATGGCTAGTGGTGAATATGGAGAAACCATTAGAAAGAGTATGGATATCTTAATTGCATTGGGAGACATTTACGGTGCAGAGAAATTCGTAGACATCAAGTCTGCTCAAGTCTCTGGAGTTTCCTATAAGACCATAGGCCAAGCAGGTCTTGAATATCTTGAAGACTTGGCTAGAACTGCTGAAATCATTTATAATGAAAATGGTACAATAAGCGATAAAAGTGGAATTGCAACAATTTCTGCAACACTTAACCCTGCAGGAACTGATCTTGACAATTGGGAAGATTTCGGTTTTCCTCCAGAGTTTGCTAAAAAGCAAGTTGATATCTGCAATGCCTATGGGGCACTTGGTATAAGCACTACCTGTACCTGCACTCCTTATTTGATTGGAAACGTTCCAAGATTCGGCGACCATGTTTCCTGGTCTGAATCATCTGCAGTCGCTTATGTGAATTCTGTAATCGGTGCAAGAACCAATCGTGAAGGAGGTCCTGGAGCATTAGCTGCAGCTATTGTAGGAAAGACTCCGTTATATGGATTCCATTTGGATGAAAACAGGGCTGCTAGTTTGTTTGTTGATGTGGAATGTGAACTTGAAAGGGCTGATTTCGGTGCTTTAGGTTATGCAGTAGGTCAAGTGGTTAAGGATGGAGTTCCTTACTT
>Ga0129306_1002053_pt1 | contig 19359 bp, 25 predicted proteins | sample P827metagenome_FD_94438 | JGI IMG/M metagenome (GOLD analysis project Ga0129306, IMG submission 94438) | Capybara group fecal microbial communities from Wisconsin, USA - P827 metagenome | ecosystem: Host-associated > Mammals > Digestive system > Large intestine > Fecal | place: USA: Wisconsin... | reverse complement strand
CCCTAGAGAAATCTAGGGATTTTAATTTATTAATTTTCCACAAACAATTAGTCTTTCGTTATTTAATCCATGACATGTATAAAGTGTTATTATTTTATCATTTTCTGTTAAATTTACATTGAAATCATATGTGCTATGACTTTTTAAATTATTTATGTATTCTGTAAAATCAGTATTTGAAGAAAAGCTAGTTCTCAAGTAATTTATAGAATCATCACTAGTACAAATAAATACTGAAAAAATACTATAAATATGGCTTTTGTTTATACTAGAATAGTGAATGTAATGATTGTTTTCGTCAGCAAGCCATGGATTAGATAAAACATTTTCTAAAGTTCCAAACATATTGTCATTTAATCTATTGTGACCATAAATTATTAAATTGGTATCTGTATCATCACATCTATTTCTATAATCTGCATAAATCCAACCAGCAGCATTATATGATTTATCAAATGCATGAGTTAAATAGAAATCATTATCTTGAGCTTTTACTACAGGATAATCTATATCAGTATTATTTAGATGAATCCAACCTACAGTATCTGAATTTTGGTTTAGTAATTCAGTAAAATCGTATGATTTTTTTTCGATTTGCAAGTTTTCATTTATAACAACACTGCTAGTTTCTGTAACTGGAGTTATTTCAGAAACTTGTTGTATAAGTTTGCTATTATCAATATTGTTTTTTTGCCATAGTATTATATTTATTGCAGAATAAAGTATCAGTATAATGCAAATAGCTATAATAGTATTATATATATAATTTACATTAAATCTTTTGTTGGATTTTGTTTTTTCTAAACTTTTTTCTGCTGATATAGATTTCTTTTCAGAATTGTTTTTTGATATGGTATTATCTTTTTCTTTTGCAGAAACTTCAGGATTTTTTTCAACAATTGGGCTTTCTAAATTTTCTAAAGTAATATCTTTTTCTATATCTTCTAAATCAATTTGATTTTCAGATTCTATAGTATGAGTAGAAGTTGAAGATGTTTTTGCTTTTTTTAATCTTTCCTCAAATTTTAGAATATCAGGATTGATATATACTGGTTTGATTTCTACTTTTTCAATTTTTTCTATATTTTCTGTTTTTTCTACTTTTAAATCAGCAGGCTTAGAAGAGGTCCTTTTTTTTCTTGTTGTAGTTGTTTTTTCTGTAATGCTCTTTTCATCTGCTCTTGCTTTTGAAGATTTTTTTGTAGAAGTTGTTTTTGTTGTAGTTTTTTTAGTAGATGTTGATTTGGTTTTTGTTGTAGTTTTTGTAGTTTGAGTTGAACTGGATTTCTTTTTTGGTTTTTCTACAATTTCAACTATTGGTTCAATATCTTCTATAGGTTTTGCTGCTTTTGTTTTAGTAGCAGTTTTTTTCGCAGATGCAGCCGAAGCTTTTTTTGTTTTTGAAGCTGCTGAAACAGCTTTTTTAGTTGTTTTACTTGAAATTGCTTCATCTGAAGATTTCTCATTATTTTTTTTGGATTTAGAAGTAGTAGATGCTTTTTTAGTAGAACTTTCCTTTTTAGTAACAGGCTTTTTTTCTGTTTTTGGTTCATCTAATAATTCTTCATCTTTTGTTTTTCTCATAATTATCACCACATATACTATAATCAAAAATGTAATATTTTTCAATCTTTTTTGAAAAATATTTTGACTTATATTTAAATAATATATATAATTTTAGTGAGATTTGAATTTTCAAATCTTTAATCATATAGGGGAGGTATCTTATGAAAAAGTATCTATGTGAATTTGTTGGAACATTTATATTAGTACTTTTAGGATGTGGAAGTGCTGCTGTAGCTGGATCTACTTTAGGTACACTTGGAATTGCTTTTGCTTTTGGTTTAGCAATTGTTGCAATAGCTTATTCTGTAGGAAGAGTATCTGGTGGACATGTTAATCCAGCTGTGTCTTTAGCAATGTTAATAAATAAGAAAATAACTGCTAAAGATTTTTGTGGATATGTAGTTGCTCAAGTTTTAGGAGCATTTGCAGGATCAGGAATATTAAAACTTATAATATCTTGGACAACTCTAGAAAATGCTGGTCTTGGAGCTAATGGATATGGAGAATTATCTGCAGTTGGTTTAACTTTAGCAGGAGCTATATTAGTAGAAATTATAGCAACATTCATATTTGTTCTTGCAATTTTAGGAGTAACTCATAACGAAAAATATTCTTCAATTGCAGGGTTAGTAATTGGTTTAGTATTAACACTAATACATATTGTTGTTATTCCATTAACAGGTACATCTGTTAATCCCGCAAGAAGTTTAGCACCAGCAGTTTTAGTTGGTGGAACAGCATTATCTCAAGTTTGGGTATTTTTAGTAGCACCACTAGTTGGAGCTGCACTAGCTGCATTTTGCTGGAAATTTATATCAAAAGATGAAAAAGAAATTTAATTAAATAAAACAAACCCTTCAGAAATTTATCTGAAGGGTTTATTTTTTTGCAAATTTGCTATTAGATACTATTGTTTCATTTGATTTTAGGCATTATTTACGAAAAAATAAAAAGTAGAATTTAAAGATTCTGCAATGTAAATGTCTTTGTACAGTAAACCGATTCCTGTTGGAAAATCAATTTTTGGTACCGTTCTATGGTCAATAACACTGTCCATATTGCTGTCATTTACATAGTAAATCTTTAGCTTCTTGAAACTGTAAGATGAAGGAATTTTATCTATTATTGCAAAATAGATTTTCTTTTCGAAACTGCTTCTGCTAAATCTTTTTACAGGATAAATAAAGTAAGCTTCGTCTGTTTCGGCAAGATAAAAATTACTTGTTATATCCAAACGAAGAACTTTTTGGATTGTTTGTGTTTCTTGCAGTTTTAAAGGTTTGTTTATGAACATTGGTGCATAGTAAGCGTGGTTCCGCTTAGAAAATTCCATTCCTTCTTCTGGTTTTTGTGGATTATCGAAATTATCTAATAAAAAAATTATTTTCTTCACAAAAAATCACTCCTTTACTAGAAACAATAGTATTCCAAAGGGTATATGCTAATTAACATAATATAACATTTGACATAAAATGTCAAGAAGATAAATTCTGTAAACTTATATAAGACTTGAAAAAAAAAACAATATATGCTACCATATAAATTAGTGGTGCACTATTCTAGTTATACCATCTATTACGAGGGTGGGGCTAAAAATCCACTAAAGGGCATATCGATGAAGTTTCTTGTTGATGCGCGGAATGCCAGTTTTGTGTGTTTTCAGGAAGTAAGATTATGGGGAGCTATGTAATGGCATACATAACCCTCCCTGTTGTCGCGGAGGCTTGAAATAACAGATTTTGAGTATAACCTATATAAAGTGCCAAGACACAATATATAGTGTAGCCTGTCTTGAGTGATAATATTGGGATTAACATTATATTGCGATAAACAGTGGCCAATATTTATTGCAAGTTATGAAATTATTGTTGCAAAAGAGACTAGTAATAGATTAAGGTGTATGAAGGAAAACTTCTAGAGTGTTTGTATTTCATGTACATGGAAACTCAAGGATTAAAGTACGGATTTAAGTGGCTGTCTGGAAGCTAAAATAATAATTTTAGTTATTTCCTTTAAATGGAAACAGCTAAACAGTAATGTTTAGTAGGAAATAGAGAAAGTCGTCTAGACCTAAACCGTAAAGTTTACTTGAGTTTTTACCACTTAAACTTTTTATTAGGAGAATAAATACATAAATGAGTAAAAATTCGAAAAAAGATTCGTCGAGTATAAAATGGTTTTTTATAGTAATTATTTTAAGTTTTATACTTTCAATAATTTTTTCTTTTATATCTTCAATAGCAATAAATGATTTAAGCATAATACCTGCTATTTTAATATTGCTATTAGTTATTTTTATAGGTGTTTTTTTCGATGTAGTTGGTGTTGCTGTAACTGTAGCCAAAGAATCAGATTTTCATGCAAAAGCATCTAAAAAAATTTCAGGAGCAAAAACATCATTAAAACTAATAAAAAATTCAGCAAAAGTTGCTAATTTTTGTGCAGATGTTATAGGAGATATTGCTGGAGTTTTAAGTGGTTCTATTGCAGCTCTAATTGCTATGAAAATAACACAAAGTTTTAATATGGAATTTAATATACAATTTTTAATAAGTGCTTTGGTTGCGGCTCTTACAATTGGAGGTAAAGCTATTGGAAAAGAATTGGCTCAAAGAAATTCAACTGCTATTGTAGGTTTTGTTGGTGTCATATTAAAAATATTTAATAAAGAATAGATAAAACGCATAGAAATATGCGTTTTTTGTTTTGTGAAAATGAGTTTATATAATACAAAAAGTAAAACAAAATAGCTTGACCGAATTTATAAACTAATATATAATTGTTCCAGTTTTATTAAACTAAAGCTTAAAGAATTATAAGGTGGTAAAGATATGGAAAATAGTGAAAATGAATCATTTGAAGAATTATTTAATGAATCAATTAAAAATGATTCTACGTTAGAAAAAATTGTAACAGGTACAATAATTGAAATTACATCAAAAGGAGAAATTTTTGTTGATTTAGGCTATAAAGCTGATGGAATTATACCTAGAAAAGAATATTCTTTTAATATGGAAGATGATCCTAGAGATGAATTTAAAGTTGGAGACACAATTACAGCAGAAGTTGTAAAAATGAATGATGGAACAGGAAATGTTTTATTATCATATAAAAGAAATAAAATTTCTCAAGGTAGAGAGAAATTTGCACAAAGTGTTTCTGCAGGAGAAATTTTTGAATCAAAAATTAATCAAATAAATGAAAAAGGTATTGTTACTGAAGTTAACGGTGTAAGAGTATTTATACCATTGTCTTTATCTGGAATAAGAAAAGAAGAAAAATTAGAAAGTTATCAAGGAAAAAATATACAATATAAAGTTATTGAATTTGATCCAGAAAACAGAAAAGTTATTGGTTCAAATAGAATAATAGAAGATGAGAAAAAACAAAAATTAGAAGCTGATTTTTGGAATAATATAGAAGTAGGAAAAGAATATACAGGTAAAGTTGCTACTGTAAATTCTTATGGAGTATTTGTTGATTTAGGCAATGCTCATGGTTTATTACATATTTCTGAAATTACTTGGAGAAGAAATGCTAATGCAGGAGATTTCATAAAAGAAGGTGAAACAATAACTGTAGTAGTAAAAGAATTAGATAAAGAAAATAAAAAAATTCAATTATCTTATCCTAATAAAGAAGTAAATCCATGGAATTTTGTTTCTGACAAATATCATTTAAATGATGTATTAAATGTTACTGTAAAAAAATTTATGCCATTTGGTGCATTTGTTGAATTAGAAGACGGAGTAGAAGGATTAGTTCATATTTCGCAAATATGTGATGAAAGAATTGCTAAACCAGAAGACAAATTACAATTAGGACAAAAATTAGATGCTAAAATAATAGATATAGATTTAGAAAAGAAAAAAATAGAATTATCTATTAGAGAAGTAAGTGGAGCTAATTTAGCTGAAGAAGTAAAAGATATAGAAGGAATTACTTTTGAAAAAGAAAATAATGAATAAAGGAAAAACGAGAATTTTCTAATTCTCGTTTTCTTGTATAAAAAGAAAGGAGAACAATATGAATATCGAATTTAAACAAAATTTAGAAGAAAAATATTATCAAATGTTAAATATAGAATTTGATAAATATGCAGAAAAAAATAATGTAACTTGTAATTATGAACCATTTAATTTTGTAGCTAAAGATGGAGATAAAGTAATAGGATTGATAACTGGACATTCATATTATAAAGAGGTTCATATAGGTGATTTAATTGTTTTAGAAGAGTATAGACATAAACATATAGGTTCTGAACTTATGAAAAATGTTGAAGAATATTTTAAAGGAAAAGGTTTTGAAAATATGAATTTAACAACATATTCATTTCAAGCTTCAGAATTTTATAAAAAGTGTGGATTTAATGTGGAATTTATAAGAGAAAATAAACAAAATCCAAAACTTAATAAGTATTATTTAGTAAAATATTTTTAAATAAAGAGCAAATTTTTAAAGCTTATCGTTTTATTAGTTGTTATAGCAATTCCTGTTATTTATAGTTTCTTTTATTTAAAGGCATATTGGGATCCGTATGGAAACTTACAGGATTTAAAAATTGCTATGGTAAATTTAGACGAAGGTTTTGAAGGTGAAAATCAAGGACAAAAATTTTTTGATACCATGGTAGAAAATGGTACTTTTAAAATTTGTGTAGTAGAAGAAAATGTTGGAGATGAAGGTTTAAAAATGGAGAGTATTATGCAGAAATAAAAATTCCATCAGATTTTTCTAAAAATTTGTATAGTGCAAAATCTGAAAACAAACGAATTTCAGAAATTATTTATTCTCCAAACCAAAAAACAAATTATTTAGCATCTCAAATTATGAATTATGCTATAAAAACGATTGAATTAAATTTACAATCTAAAGTTACAGAAAAAGCTCTTAGCTTTAATAATTTTAGTACTTCAACTTGCAGCATCTGGAGGAACATTCCCAATAGAAACAGTAAGCAAAGGTTTTCAATGGTTAAATCCATATTTACCTATGACTTATACAATAAAACTTATAAAAGAATGTGTTGTAATGCAAGATAAAGGATTTGCATTAAATAATATTATGATTCTATTATGTTATTTCTTAATTTCATTAGGAATAACTGTTGTAGCAGAATCATTCAGAAGAAATCATAAAAAAGAAGATAAAAATGTAGTAAATGGAAATATAAAACCGCAACATGCATAAATATGAAATTAAAATAAAGTGCATCTAAAAAGATGTACTTTATTTTTTTTATAATTTGGTTTAAAATATTGTGTGTAAATAATGTAAAGGGATAAAAAATGAGAGAAAGAATAAAAGAAAAAACATATAAAATAATTGAAAATATTGAATGGATAATTTTAGCAATTGCTATTGTTTGCTTAGTAGTTTTGGCAAGAAATGTGTTAACAGATAATATAGCAGCATTAGATAATTGGGGATATGGTATAATATCACAAAAAATAATGTGCGATAATTTTACCCCTATAGTTAAATTATTAACTAATTTTGCAGGAATGCTTTGGCTAGTTATTTTATCAATAATTCTTGTAGTTGGAATAAAGAACAGAAAAATTGGAATAAGCATTTTTGCAAATTTGTGTTTATCTGCTTTAACTAACTATTTAGTAAAACAAATATTGCAAAGGCCAAGACCATTAGAAGAGTATAGGCTTATTGAAGAAAAAGGATATAGTTTCCCATCTGGACATTCGATGGTTAGTATGGCTTTTTATGGTTATTTAATTTATTTGATAAATAAAAAAGTAAATAATAAATATATAAGAATATTTGGTACACTTGTACTTGGAACACTTATATTTTGTATAGGTACTAGTAGAATATATTTAGGTGTTCATTATACTAGTGATGTATGTGCAGGTTTTTTACTTGGAATATCATATTTAATAATTTTTGTAAGTATAATGAAAAATGTTTTTAATATAAATGGAAAAGGAGAAAAAGATGAATAAAGAAAGATTAAATGAATTAGAAAATATTATAAATGAATTTAAAACAGCTGAAAAAAAAGAGTTAGAAAGAGACTCTAAATTTTTAAAATTCAAATCTTATGAGTTTAAATTGAATAATGGAAAAACTATAATTAGAGAAGAATTGATAAAAGGAAATTCTAACGGAAGTGCAGTTATAATAATTCCGAGATTAGAAAACGGAAAATATTTGACTGTAATAGAACCAAGAGTTTTTACAGATTTAACTGTTGGAATAGCATTTCCTGCTGGATATATAGATAAAGGAGAAGAAAAAGAAGTTTCTGCATTAAGAGAATTAAGGGAAGAAACAGGTTATGCTTCTAATGAAATTGAATATCTAGATTCATATTATCAAGATGAAGGGTGTAGTGCAGCAATGAATTATATGTTTCTAGCAAAAAATTGTAAATTGGAATCAGAACAAGATTTAGATGAAGATGAATTTATAAAATATATGGACTTTTCTTTAGAAGAATTATTAGAATTGGAAAAAATGGGATATATAAAAGGAGCAAATACTAAATTTGCATTACATAAACTTAAATACATTATGTAAATTATTTTATAAAACATGTAAACTTTGAGTTGCACTTTGAAAATATTGATAAAGGTGATACACCATTTACTTTAGAAAATGTAAATCATATTAAAACAATTGCTATAATGTTAATCATAACAATTGTTTTACCAATATTACCAGAACTAATTTTTAGATGGCTTCTACAAATGCCAGGTGAATTAGTTTTAAAAAATCATTTAAAAGAATTAAGGTCTGAAAGAAAATTATCTCAATCAGATTTGGCTGAAATGGTAGGTGTTTCTCGAAATACAATAAGTTCAATTGAAACAGGTCAATATGAACCGACTGCTAAATTGGCTTTTGTTATTTGTATAGCATTAGATAAAAAGTTTGAAGATGTTTTTTATTTTTAAATAAAATGAAAAGTACGCGTTATGCGTGCTTTTTCTATTTCATATTTTTTATAAAAAAATATATATATATTAAATTTTTGTGGTATAATCAAAAAAAATCAGAAAAAGGAAATGTGGAAATGAATAATATTGTAAAAGAAGATGAAAAACACAATAAAATAATTGGATATAATCCAACTATTGTAGATTCAACAATTAAATTTATGGGAGAAAATAATATATTGTTTTGCGAAGAAAACGTAGTATTGAGTAAAAGTGATTTGATGTTTGGAGGTAGTAATTCAGTTATTTATTTAGCATCAAATCGCCATAAATATTATTTAAACGTCGAAATTTATAATAATTCAGTTCTTTTTATAGACGAACATAATTATATGAATGATTTAAGAGGTAGATTGAATTTGATGATTTCTGAACAAACCAATATATTTATTGGAAAAGATGGTGCTTTTTCATTTGATATATGGGCTTGGACAGGAGACCCTCATCCAATATATGATTGCTCTACAAATGAAAGAACAAATATAAGTAAAAGTATATTTATTGGAGATCATGTATGGATTGGACAAGATGCACTTATATTAAAAGGTTCTAAAGTGGGGTCAGGAAGTATAGTTGGAGCCAAATCTGTTGTAGCAAATAAAAAAATAAATTCTAATACTATATGGGCAGGTAATCCTGCAAAAAAAGTAAAAGAAAATGTTTTCTTTGTTGGAAAATCAGTTCACAGATATACTGATAAAGAAACAGAAGAAAGCATGAAATTTGATAGTGATGCTTATACATATAGTCAAGAAGGAAAAATATATAATTTCGATGAGATAGACACAGAGATTTCTAATATTAAATTAGCAGAAGAGAAAATAAAATATTTGCAAAATTTAAGAGAAGAAAAAAGCAAAAACAGATTTTTTATATAAGAAAAAAATTGACAAATGAATATGTATCTAGTATTATAAAAATATAATAAATAAAAGAAAGAAGGAAATAAAAATGAAAGGTATTAATAATGTTTTAAGACATAGACGTATTTAAGCACTCTATCTATTGTAGATATGGGTGCTAAGTGCCGTACCTACAATAGTCTTAAAATATTATTAGTATTATTTTGTTTATAAATATATATAATAAGTGAAAGCTATGTAGGTAAAACTATATAGCTTTTTTGTTTTTTATAAGGAGGAATAATTATGATTAAAATTTTAGAATTTAAAAAGAATATGCAAAATGATATTAAAGGTTTTGTTATAGAAAATATGAAAAATGAATTAGAAATAGAAGATAGTGATATCTTTTCAAAAATTACGAAAGACTTAAATGATATAGAAGAAAATTATATAAAGACAGGTGGAGAATTTTTAATAGCTTGTAATACTGAAGAAAATACAATTGTTGGTACAATAGCAATAAAATTTGAAAATAAAATAGCAATGTTAAAAAGATTTTATGTATCAGAAAAATATAGAAAAATGAAAATAGGATATTTATTATATAGTACTTTAGAGGAAAAAATTAAAAGTAAAAATATAAATGAAGTATATTTAATTTCTGGAAAAGAATTAGGATGTGCTCATAAATTTTATGAGAGAAATGGTTGGAATGTTGAAGAAAAGAATCCTGGAGTTTTTGTACGAAAAGGAGCTCTTTTATATAAGAAAAATATGGAGGTAGATAATATGAAAAAAGATGAATATAAAATTTTAAAAGATTTAGTTAGTTTTAATACAATAAATGATAAAGAAAATAAAGAAATAATAAATTATATAGAACGTTATTTGAAAAACTTAGGGTTTAAAACAGAATATAAATCTAAAGTTTTAGTGATGAGTATAGGTATGAATTCAAAATTAGGTTTTTTAGGACATACTGATACAGTTGAATATATAAATGAATTTAAAAATCCATTTGAAGTTGTAGAAAAAAATGGATTTCTATATGGATTAGGAGTTTGCGATATGAAAGGTGGAATAGCTGCAATGCTTGATGCTGTTAAGCAAATTGATTTTAGTAAATTGAAATATGGATTAAAATTATATTTTACATATGATGAAGAAATTGGATTTGCAGGTATATATGAATTATTAGAAAAGAAAGAGGTGTATCCCAGAGTATATGATTTTTGGGGAGCCTACAAATAATGAAATATTTACGGGGCATAAGGGTTTGATTGATTATGAAATAAATTTTAATGGAAAAAAAGCGCATGCAAGTACTCCAAATAAAGGGATAAGTGCAAACATGAATGCGGTAAAATTTTTATATGAGTTAGATAAATTTTATAATGAAGAAATAAAAAAAGATGAAGAAATAAATTATGATATTCCATATACTACGATGAATGTTGGTATAATAGATGGAGGAAGTGCGAAAAATTCAGTTTCTGCACATTGTAAAATTACATTAGATTTTCGTGTTATAAATACTGTTCATATAGAAAAAATAGAAAATAAAATTGATGAATTAGTAGGGAAATATAATGCTAAGAAGAAAGTTATAGATATAATAGAACCGTTTGTTGATCAAATTGAATTTTTAGATAAAATTAAAACTACAAATTTTATGACAGAAGCAAGCAAAGTTAACGGAGCCAAGAGGATGATATTAGGTACAGGGCCAGTAACTGCTCATGAAGTGAATGAACATATATCTATAGAAAGCTATGAAAAATTAATTCAGCAATATAAAGATTTAATATATAAAATTTGTCAAAATCAATAATATTTTTTAGAATATATTAAAATTTGCTTGAAATTTACATAAGAACAAAGTATAATAGAAAAGTCAATTTTTTATTGGCGTTCATGTTAATTGGAGTAATATTTCAATTTTTGGTCAAACATGAGCAGTATGTTAGTGAGGTTCATTAACTCACACTCTCATGAGTAAGCTTTTTTTAGGAAAAGGTGAATAAAATGATAGAAAAAGAGGTTATGGTACAAACTCCACAAGGGCTTCATGCTCGGAATGCTATAGCTTTTGTTATGGCTGCGAATAGCTTTGGCTCGTCTATATGGGTAAAAACAGATACACATAGAGTTCGAGCAAAATCACTGCTTGAAATTCTTAGTCTCAATGTTGTTGGCGGTAATAAAATTGGAATTATTGCTGATGGTAAAGACGAAGCCGATGCAACTCAAAGACTGGTTGAACTAGTTGAAAGCGGGTTTGCTGAAGCATAAATTTAAAAATAGAACATCTGCTATTGACCAGGCAGATGTTTTTTATTATTATTTAAATATAATAAATAATAAGGATATAAAGGGGGAAAAATATGAATAATAAGAATACATTTTGGTATATTATTATTTTAATATTTGGTATAGTGTGTTTAGCGGTATCTGTATGGTTAGCTAGAAGTTACATTTTTGCTGAAATAAAATTAGATACAGAGGCACTTTTGGTAAATGTAGATGAAGTAAAACGATTTGAAAAAGATTCTTATGGAAAACAAAATCCATACTATGATTATACTTTAACTTGGGAATATAGTGATAAAGATAGAGGAGTTACAAGACAATATACAACTCATGAAAAAAATATGTCATCTGGTGTGTATTCAGAAGGAAAAACCAAAACAATTACTATATATAGTAATGACGGAGAAAATTATTATATTCATAGTTGGGGAACTTGTGTAATTGTTGGTGGTTTAGGTATGTTTTTCATAGTAGTAGGCATTATGGATTATGTATGTGTTACTAAAAGAAAAAAAGAACAAGAAAATTGGCAAAATGTAATAAAACAAAGAGTAAAAGAAGCTCAAGAAAATAAAAATAATGAACAAAAATAAAATAAAAAAAGCAATTAACAAAAGTTAATTGCTTTTTTGTGGTCGAGGTGACAGGGATCGAACCTGCGACCTCATGGTCCCAAACCACGCGCTCTACCAACTGAGCCACACCTCGATAGAAAACTCTTCTTTGCAGAAGAGTTTTGGTGAACCAGAGACGACTCGAACGTCCGACCCACGGCTTAGAAGGCCGTTGCTCTATCCAGCTGAGCTACTGGTCCGTAATGACAGTAATAATATTACCACAGTATAACTGTTTTGTCAACAATTTTGTAAAAAAAATTAAAAATATTTTAAATTTAAAAAATATAGAAAATTATTATAAGATTAAAATAGAAATAAAGTTGACAAAAGAGTCAAGTGAATATATAATAGTTTCAAATTAAATTGTACGCAATCTAATTTGAAACTATTAAACAAGGAGGCGCTGTATGGGTATAATATATGATATTAAAGTAAAGAATAGAAAAGGTGAAGAAATAAGTATGGGCGAATATAAAGGGAAAGCTTTACTAATTGTAAATACTGCTACAGGATGTGGATTTACTCCACAATACAAAGGATTAGAAATGCTATATGAGAAATATAATGCTCAAGGATTAGAAATTTTAGATTTTCCTTGTAATCAATTCGGAAATCAAGCTCCTGGTTCAGATGATGAAATACATGAATTTTGTACATTAAAATATAATACTAGTTTTGATCAATTTCAAAAAATAGATGTTAATGGAGAAAACGAAAGTGAATTATTTGCGTATTTGAAAAATGAAATAAAAGAGGATAATGTTGATGGAATAAAAAATAAATTAGCAATGAAAGCAATTGAAAAAATTAGTGTAACTGCAAAAAATGTCGGAGATATAAAATGGAATTTTACTAAATTTTTAGTTAATAAAGATGGTAAAGTTGTTGCTAGATTTTCTCCAACATGTACACCAGAAATGTTGGAGAGTAAAATTCTTGAAATTTTATAAATAAGTAAGAGGGAAATGATGAAAGAAAATGATTGTTTAAAATTAGAAAATCAACTATGTTTTCCGTTATATGCAGCATCAAAAGAAGTAATAAAAAAATATAAAAATATTTTAGATAAATATGATTTAACTTATACTCAATATATTGTAATGATGGTTTTATGGGAAAGAAAAACAATAAATGTAAAAGAGTTAGGTGAATGTTTGTATTTGGATTCTGGAACTTTAACTCCACTTTTAAAGAAATTAGAACAGAAAGAATATATCATTAGAAATCGCTCAAAAGAAGATGAAAGAAATTTATTGGTTTCAATTTCTGAAAAAGGTAGAAATTTGAAAAAGAAGATGGAATCAGTTCCAAAAGAAGTTGGTAAATGCATAAATATAACTGAAAATGAGGCAGAAGCTTTGTATAAAATTTTATATAAAATTTTAAATTCAAATAAAATAGGTGATTAATATGTATGATGTTATAATAGTAGGAGCAGGGCCTGCTGGAATTTCTGCAGGTTTATATGCGAAAAGAGCAAATTTAGATGTTTTGATTTTATATTATGAAAATTCTGCAATAGAAAAAACTGAAAAAATCGATAATTATTATGGCTTTCCTAATGGGGTTTCAGGTAAACAATTATATGAAAATGGTATTGTTCAAGCCAAAATGTTAGGAATAGAAATTAAAAAAGAAGAAATTATAAATATAGAGAATAATTTAGATTCAAAATATATAGTAAAATCCCAAAAAGAAAGTTATGAAGCAAAAGCTGTAATTATTGCAACTGGAAATAAAAGAATAAAACCTAATATAATTGGAATTGATGAATATGAAGGAAAAGGTATTAGCTATTGTGCAATTTGTGATGGCTTTTTTTACAGAAATAAAAATGTCGTAGTTCTAGGGAATGGCAAATTTGCATTAAGTGAAGCGGATGATTTGAAAAATATAGTTGGAAGTTTAAAAATTTTAACGAATGGTTTAAACGCTCCAGAAAATTGTGAATATGGAGTAGATATTCGAATAATTAAGCAAATTTATGGTGATATAAAAGTTTCACATATAGAATTTGAAGATGGTGAAAAATTGGAGGTAGATGGGATTTTTATTGCTCAAGGTGTTGCTGGTGGTTATGATTTTGCAAAAAAATTAGGTGTTATGATAGAAAATGATAAAATAATAGTTAATGAGAATATGGAAACAAATTTAAAAGGTCTATATGCTTGTGGCGATATAACTGGTGGGATATATCAAATTAGTAAAGCTGTTTACGATGGAGCAAAAGCAGGATTAGAAGTAACAAAATATATAAAAAGTTTATAAGGAGGATATTATGAGTGTTTGTGTTTTTGATAATGAAAATTTTGAAGAGGAAGTATTGAAATCTGATAAAAAAGTATTGATTGATTTTTATGCAGATTGGTGTGGACCATGTAAAATGCAATCTCCAATAGTTGATCAATTGGCAGAAGAATTAGAGAATGCAGTGAAAGTTGGAAAGATAAATGTTGATAACAGTCCAGAATTGGCAGAAAAATACGGAATAATGAGTATTCCAACACTAATAATTATTGAAAACGGCGAAGTTAAAAATCAATTTATAGGATTGACTTCAAAAGATATTTTATTGGAAAATTTGAAATAAAGTGTGGATAATATTGAATTTTTAAGTTGAATTCGACATTATCCAAGAAAAAAATAAAAAAGTTGAAAAAAATAAATATCCCTAGTATTTCCCGTCATTATAACCTTTGGAAGAAGGTCCCAAAAATTCCAAGATTGACAAATTCATTTTAAGATAGTATAATAACAATGTCACTTAGGGGGGACAATGTTTATGAAAACATGTGAAAAATTATCAGTAAAGATAATTAGAAGAATTGCTTTTGTAGGCATAATTCTAATTGCAGTTTTAACAGTTGGAGTTTTTGCTGCAAAATCAAATCTTAATACAGTAACAATTGTATGTTCAGATGATAGTGAAATATCAATAGTTACTTCAGAAACAAATGTAGGAAAAATCTTAGAAGATAATTATATTATTCTTCAAACAGATGAAATGGTTACACCAAGTAGCGATTCAAATATAGATTTTTCTAAAAAAATCGTAATTAGCAAAGTAACAGATGAACCTGTTGTTGTAGCTGAAGAAGTTTTAAATGTTTCTAAAGAAGAAATTTTAGGCAATTATGTAACAGTAACAGAAAAAATAATTTGTGAACAAGAAGAAATACCTTTTGAAACTGTTACAAAAGATGTTTCTACTGAAGGAACAGAAACAACAGATAAAGTTGTTCAAGAAGGCGAAAACGGTTTAAAAGAAACTAAATATAAAGTAAAATATCAAAATGATACTGAAATAGAAAGAACTCTTATATCAGAAGAAATTATCAAAGAGCCAGTTGAAAAAATTGTTCAAATTTCAAGTGTAATTAGTTCAAGATCTGGTTCAAGAAGTTCTGGTGTTGTAGTTAGTGGTTCTGAATGGTCATATTCTGCAGAAGATTTTGATCTTATGTGTGCTATTACAGCTCAAGAAGATAACACAAGTTATACTGGAGCATTAGCAGTTATTACTACTGCTTGTAATAGAGCTGAAAATAATGGAACAGACCCACTTACTGAATACAAAAAAAGAGGTCAATTCTGTTATACAATAGATAACTATTGGGTTCGTCGTTTAAATGGAAATTATCCAGATTATGTAGCACAAGCTGTTGAAGATGCTCTTAATGGAGCTCGTAACCATAACTATACATCTTTTAGAGCAAGTGGTGTTGGCGAAAGAATAGGATCAAATGTTTATAGATAATTAAATATGAAATATAGGGGGCAATTTGAAAAAATTGCCTCTTTTTTTGCGTTTAAAAAAGGAGGAAAAAATTAGTTGTTATCAAATATAAAAACAATTTCATTACAAGGATTGGATGGAATAGTAATAACTGTTGAAGTTGATATTACTGAAGGTATGCCTGGATGGGAAATTGTTGGTTTGCCAGATACAAGCATTAGGGAATCAAGGGAAAGAATAAAATCTGCAATAAAAAATTCAGGTATCGATTTTTTAAATCGAAAGTATATTGTAAATTTATCTCCAGCAGATATACGAAAAGAAGGTTCAATATTAGATTTGCCTATCGCCGTAGGTGTTTTAGCTTCAATAGGAGTTTTAAAAGAAGATGCATATAATGATACAATTTTTATTGGAGAACTTGCATTAGATGGTTCTTTAAGAAAAGTAAACGGTGTATTACCGATATGTGTTGAAGCTTTAAAACATAATTTTAAAAAAATAATTGTACCAATAGAAAATGCTAAAGAAGCGGCTGTTGTTGAAAATTTAGAAGTATATGGAATATCAAATTTAATGCAATTAGTAAATTTTTTAAATAGAAAAATAAATTTGCCTAAAACAGGTGTTAATATAGAACAATTTTTTAAAAATAATGCTAAATTAAGTTTAGATTTTTCAGAGGTTGCTGGTCAAGAATCTGTAAAAAGAGCTTTAGAAGTTGCAGCTGCTCGGGGCTCATAACTGTTTACTTATTGGAGCACCTGGTTCTGGAAAAACCATGATGGCTAGAAGATTAACTACTATTTTACCAGATCTTACTTTTGAGGAAGCTTTGCAGATAACCAAAATACATAGTATTGCAGGTAAATTAAATTCAGATAAAGAATCACTTATAACTACAAGACCATTTAGAAGTCCACATCATACTATTTCACCGAATGGAATTATTGGAGGAGGAAAAATCCCAAGACCAGGAGAAATTAGTTTAGCACACTATGGTGTTTTATTTTTAGATGAATTACCAGAATTTGGAAGAAATACATTAGAAGTATTAAGAGGACCATTAGAAGATAAAAGTGTAACTATAAGTAGGGTAGGAGCTAGTTTAACTTATCCTTGCAATTTTATGCTAATAGCGAGTATGAATCCTTGCCCATGTGGATATTATGGGAGTAGTGAAAAGGAATGCGTTTGCGATGAGAAAAAAAGAAGTATGTATAGAGCTCGAATAAGCGGACCGTTACTGGATAGAATTGATATTCAAATTGTGGTTCCAAGTGTGAAATATCAAAAATTTAATTATTCAAATATAGAAAGTTCTGAAAGTATAAAAGAAAGAGTTAATAAGGCTAGAACAATACAAAATAATAGATATAAAGAATATAATATTTTTTCAAATTCTGATTTAACTCCAAAACTTATAAAAAAATTTTGTGTATTAGATGAAATGGCGTCAACTATTTTACAAAAATCTTTTGAAAAATTTAAATTAAGTGCAAGAGCTTATTCTAGAATATTAAAGCTTGCTCGAACAATAGCAGATTTAGATGGAAAGGAGAAAATTGAAGCACTTCATATAACTGAAGCAATTCAGTATAGATGTTTAGATAAAGAATGACAGATTATAAAATAATAAATATAGATGATAAAATATATCCACCAAAATTAAGAGAAATTTCGAATCCACCAAAAAAAATATACGCAATTGGAAATTTAAATTTACTAAAAGAAGATATGATTGCAGTTGTTGGAAGTAGGAAAATAAATGAATATGGTAGAAAATATGCAAAGTATTTTTCAAAAGAAATTGCGTTAAGAAATATACCAATTGTTAGTGGAATGGCTGTTGGAACAGATACTGAAGCACATAGGACTGCTTTGGAGTTTGGTTCGCCTACAATAGCTGTTTTGGGTGTTGGACTAGATAATATATATCCAAAGGATAATTTAGGGTTATATAATGAAATTTTGGCTTCTAAAGGGTTGGTTATAACAGAAGAAGAACCCAATGTAAAATATGATCCGAAAATAGTAATAAATAGAAATAGAATTGTTAGTGGATTAGCTGATTGTGTGGTGGTAATTGAAGCAGGATATAGAAGTGGTACTAGTATAACAGTTGAATATGCCAAAGAACAAAATAAAGAAGTGTTTGTAATACCTGGAAGATTAGATGATAAAAAATGTATAAGTTCAAATTTATTTATAAAAAATGGTGCAAAAATATTAACAAATATAGAAGATATACTGGTATGTTATCCACAATTTATGAATAAAAAGAGGAAAAGTGATACTGAAAAAATTGTAAAAAGTGAATATCAAGAAATATATAATGTATTAAAAGACAAAACTTGTAATATAGAAGAAATTTATAGAAAAGTAGAAAACAAGTCTGTTACAGAAATTACTAATTTGCTAACAATGATGGAATTAGAAGATATTGTTGTAAAAGATTTTGGAAATGGATATAAACTAAAGGAGGATTATGCATAATAAGGACTTTGGAAATTGGGGAGAAGAAAGAGCAGCTGAATATTTAATAAAAAAAGGATATAAAATTCTTTGCACAAATTTCAATTCATATAGAGGAGAAATTGATATAGTTGCAAAAGATGAAAAAGATTTAGTATTTTGTGAGGTAAAAACTAGAAGAAATATTGAATATGGAATGCCAATTGAAGCAGTAAATTATTACAAGAGAAAACATTTATATGCTACTGCAGAATATTATTTGTACAAAAATGGAATACGAAATATACCAGTAAGATTTGATGTAATAGAAGTTTTATTACTTAATCATAAATTAACTATACATCATGTTAAAGATGTGATGTAAATTCCAATTTGTATGAGAGGAAAAGAGATATTTGCATTAATTGTAAATATTATGTATAATAATATGTGTAGATTTTTTTAATAGGAAGATTGAAAAATGAAATTAATTTCGTGGAATGTAAATGGCTTAAGAGCAGTATATAATAAAGGCTTTTTGGAAAGCTTTAATGAATTGAATGCAGATATTTTTTGTATCCAAGAAACAAAGATGCAAGAAGGACAATTAGATGTAAATTTAGAAGGATATAAAAATTATTTTAATTATGCTGAAAAGAAAGGTTATTCAGGTACTGCTATATTTACTAAAATTGAACCTAAAAGTGTAAGTTATGGAATTGGAATAGAAAAACATGATACAGAAGGTAGAGTTATTACTTTAGAATTTGAAAATTTCTATTTAGTTAATTGCTATACACCAAATGCGCAAAGAGAACTTACTAGATTAGAATATAGAGTGGAGTGGGAAAATGATTTTAGAAAATATCTTAAAT
>Ga0129306_1002052_pt1 | contig 19390 bp, 13 predicted proteins | sample P827metagenome_FD_94438 | JGI IMG/M metagenome (GOLD analysis project Ga0129306, IMG submission 94438) | Capybara group fecal microbial communities from Wisconsin, USA - P827 metagenome | ecosystem: Host-associated > Mammals > Digestive system > Large intestine > Fecal | place: USA: Wisconsin... | reverse complement strand
TGTCTTGCAATACCTACAAGTTTAGTATTTCCCTCTAAGGCCAGGCCGCGACAAAAGATTTTGTTACACCTGAAGGGTTGTATCTTATCAGTTCCAAAGAGTATGCTATTGCTCCCGGAATAAAAGAGACACAAGTTATTACCAATACAGCAGACGGTAACGATCAGGAAGCCGGCTTTGCTGTAACGATTGATTTGTCTAACGACACAGTATCCCTTGGCGCGGGCTATGCCAACAATGATGGCTCCACATGGGGTATGCAAACAGTAAGAGGTCAGGCTTATGCTGCCGAGAAAGATAACGGCTACAATGTAGTTGCAGCAGTAAACGCAGACTTCTTTAATATGGCGACAGGTGCTCCGCAGGGTGCGCTTGTTATGAATGGTACAGTGTACCACAATTCGACCAATCCTTACTTTGCGATTCTTAATGATGGTACAGCCGTCATCAGAGCGGGAAAGCTTACGTCCGATGTTAAGGAGGCTGTAGGCGGAAGCGCTATCATCCTTGTTAACGGCGAGATTCCCCAGAATTTGGGCGATGCTTATTATGTACAGAAAGAGCCTCGTACTGCTGTAGGTATCAAGGCAGACGGCTCGGTAGTTCTTTTCGTAGGTGACGGACGTCAGTATCCTTATTCAAGAGGTCTTACGATTGTAGAACTTGCCAATATGATGAAGGCTTTCGGCTGTGTTACAGCGTTAAACCTTGACGGTGGCGGTTCCACAACATTCCTTACAGAGAGAGAAGGAAGCAGCGATCTTATGCTTCAGAACTCTCCTTCCGACGGTGCAGAACGTACCGTTTCATCTTCACTTTTTGTTTATTCAACAGCCAAGTCAGACGGTAAATTCAATCACGCCGTTTTGGCTCCCAATAACGACGCATATACACCTTATGCATCAGTTAAGTTTACTGCTACAGGTGTTGATGCTGCCGGCGGTAAGGCTGAATTACCTTCAAACCTTTCTTATGCTCTTGCAAGTGAATCGGCTGATATGGGTACCATTTCCGCTGACGGAACTTTTGTTTCAAGTGGCAAAGAAGGTACTGTAACGGTTAATTTATTAAAGGGTAGCGAAGTGGTTGGTACTACTTCTGTAGTAATCATTGCTCCCGATTCCATTACATTTACCAATGACGAAGTCAGCATGGGCTTCTCGCAGGTAAGCGACCTTGGACTCACCGTTAAGGCAGCAGGCCGTGATATTATCTACAATGCCGATGATTTTGTTTGGACATTAAGTGACCCTTCAATGGGTACTTTTGACGGAAATATCTTTACATCTTCAGATTCGGCAACTGTTACAGGTACCATTACTTGCGCTTACAAGTACAATACCGCAGTATCGGGAAGTATATCGGCTATCATTGGTAAGCTTCCTACAATCGTATGGGATTTTGAAAATCCTGAAGAGTATGAAGGACTTTACACCTCCAACTATGGTCGTGGAGGAATCCAGTCTCATGAAATAGTAAGTATCGATGACGGAGAGCCCGTAAGATTCGGACAGCGTTCGCTCAAGCTTAACTATAACTTCATTAATTGCGGCGCCGTTACCGAAGGCGCTTGCGTAGGTTACAGTGAGCCTATTGAAATTCCGGGTATTCCTACCGGTATCGGTATGTGGGTATACGCTCCCGAAGGAACCGCACCCAGCGCAGAGGAGAAAGCACAGGGTTATAAAGGCCTTTGGCTCAGAGGTTATCTGAGCGATGTAACGGGAAGACAGCAGGTTGCAGATTATACACTGGCAGATTCCGGTGTTGACTGGGAAGGATGGCGCTATGTTGAAGCCGACCTTACTAAACTTGCAGGACCTTTCACATTAAAGAAAGGTATGACTTTCCGTCTTATGTTCGTTGCAGGTGGTAAGAATGGTACCAGATCTGCAGGATCCGTATACTTTGACAACTTCCAGTTTGTATATGGAGCTAACATTGATGATATAGATTCTCCTGTAATCGATTCTATCGTAGGTAATGATGCTGAGATTACAGATGGTATGGTATTTGACACCGATACAATCACATTTGCATCTACATTCCACGATATAGAGAGCAAGTACATGACAGGTATCGACTACGATGTTGTTCGTATGTACATTGACGGCGTTAATGTAGTGGAAGATCCCATGTACGTTCTGGACAAGGGCGGTAACAAGTCCTGGTACTATGATGTTAAGCTTGCAAATGGAGAACACTCCATAAAAATGCTTGTTCGTGACGGCTTCGGTAATGAGACCACAGAGACCAGATTCTTTACGGTCAAGGCGGAAGCTAACGATACTACGACATTAAATGTTGAACCTGTAGGAAGTCCTGTTTTGGGTGAGACCTTTGCATTGAAGGTTACCTCGAATAATATTGCAGAGATTTCCGAATATAAATTAGCCCTTAAGATTGATAATCATTTTGCTATTAAGGGCGTTGAATTTGCAGACGGATTTACCGGCTCCTATTCATATAAGAGCAAGGAACTTACAATTGAAGCAAAAGGAACCGCATCCTCAGATGCAGGTCAGCTGGCTACGATATATTTTGATGTTCCCGAGACACTTCAGGCAGGAATAGCATTTAGCTATTACACTACTCTTGGCTCTTTCAAAACTGTGTCCGGCGGAAATACCACATATTCATTTTCTGTGGCTCCGCAGACTATAAGTGTGGCTGCACCTCTTAACATTGTATTGGACAACACGATAATCGTCGGAACAGAAGGCGTGATCAGAGTCGTTGATTATAATGGCGCAGCTGTAGCTAATGCGGAGATTATTTATGCGGGTACATCTCTGGGTGTAACCAATGACGAAGGTATTCTTGTTACAAGCGCATTCAGCGGAGCATCAGGAAAGTATGAGATCAGCGCAAGATCCGATCGTGGTGTTTCATATAATACCTTTATTTACAGTGTAAACGCAGTGGGTACAAAGGTTCCTTATGATGTAGTATCCAACGCGTCTGTAAATGGTAATACACAGAAAAATTTAACCTGGTTCTCAAATGTGCTTGAGTCACAGAATCAGGCAATTGCGCAGATTGCATTAAAGTCCGATTACGATGCAAACGGCACAGCTGCTTTTGCTGATGTGAACGGTAAGACCGAGGATAAGGTATTCCTTGGTGGCGCAGCTGAAGGCTATGCTATTGTAAGATTAAATACAGTTAACATTGATTCACTTGTTCCCGGAGCTACTTACGCATATCGTGTCGGTGATGGTGAGACTTGGTCGGAAGTGAACGAGTTCTCAATGGATCCTGTTGATGGAGCAGTTAACTTCTTCATCATTGGTGATATCCAGGCCAAGGATCTTACAAATAATACAAAGGTAATTAATGGAATTCTTTCCAAGAATAGCAATTATGCATTCGGTCTTCAGACCGGTGACGCGGTAGACTCAGGCAATATATATGCATATTGGGATGAGTTACTTACTAACTTTGAGTCCAATAATATTGGCAATATCGACCTGGTACATGTACTCGGTAACCATGAGTATGAAGGAGACGAGTTTGCACAGAATGCAACGGATGTCTTTAATCTTCCTTCAGCTACCTGTTATTCGGTAGAATACGACAATGTTTATATGGCGGTTATCAACTACAAGAGTGCCTCTGCATCTGCTTTAGATGCCAGCATGGAGTGGCTTGCAAATGACGCTGCCAAGAGCAATGCAACTTGGAAGATTTTGACAATGCATCAGCCTCCGTATTATACAAATGTTGCTGCAGCTAATGATTACTTAAGAAAGAGACTTTCTCCGGCAATTGAGGCAGCAGGAATCAATATGGTATTCTCAGGTCATGACCACACTCTGGCAAGAACAATGCCTTTAAGAGGCGGTGAAGTAGACGAAGAGAACGGTGTAGTATATTACATCTGCGGTTCTACAGGTGAAAAGTCCTATTCAGCAACTAATACTCCTGAGTTCCACTTCGATTACCTCAATGATTCATTTGATGCTGTATATACTACAGTTCAGGTAACTGAAGACGCTATTAAGGTTGTTAACTACAACCTCGACGGTTCTATCCTTGATACTTACACTATGGAGAGTGCATGCTCCAAGGACGGTCATGAGTATGTATTCGATGGAACCAAGCTTGTGTGCGAACACTGCCACAAGGAGAGAGACCTTAATTCTTACATCGGCTTTGCCAAGGATGCAGAGACCGGTAAGAGAATGTATCTCTACCTTGGAACTCCTAAGACAGGTGTTGTAGAGACAAGCGACGGCGAATACATCTTTGATGAAAATGGTCTTGGTATTGATGGTGAATATACTATCGACAGACTTAAGTATGTTCTTGAAGACGGTAAGGTAGTAGACAAGAACGGATTCGTTGAATACGTTTACTCAAAGACTCATAAGCGTCAGCTTCGTATGTATCTGAACGGTAGCCTTGTTCAGGATACAGGATGGTATCAATATGAAGGCGTATGGTACTATGTATTAGATACAAGTGTAGCATGCAAGAATACCGCAATTGACGGAATAGTATACTACTTCAATGCAGACGGTTCACATACCGAAGGAACACTTAAGCTTCGCGGTAAGGTAACAAGATATTACTTTGCAGGACAGATGAAGACCGGACTTCAGGAGATCAAGGGTAACTACTATTACTTTAATCCTGCTGACGGAGCAATGGTTAAGAATAAGGTCATGAAGATTGACGGCTTCAAGTACACCTTCGGACCTGACGGATATGCTACGGCAGTAGAAGAGATTCCTGCTAAGCCTTCTACAGGTTTCTGGTCATATGAAGGAGTTACATGCTACTACATAAATGATGTAATGGTAGTATCTGACTGGGTAGAAGTAGACGGTAAGGCTTATTACTTCGATGAAGCAGGACAGATGGTAACCAAGGCATCCATCATCGGCGGATATGTATGTTCGTTCAATGAGGACGGAAGCCTTGCAGAAAAGAAACTTCTTGACGAGTACAGCGGATTCCTTGCGCTTACAGAGGGTACGTTCTATTATGAGAACGGCAGTCGAGTAACGGGCTGGAAGAACGTAAATGGTTCATGGTATTACTTCGATCCTAACACTGCAGTAATGAACGTAAAATATAAGACTATCGGCGGAGTATTCTATAAGTTCGATAGTGAAGGCAGACTTATCAGCGGAACATTCAAGAATGGTAAGAATGGAACAAGATATTTTGTTGCCGGTTCATATGTAGTAGGTATTTATGAAATTGAAGGTAAAGAGTATTTCTTCAACACCAATGGATATCTTGTTAAGAACTCGACTGTAGAGTACGATGACTATATTTACACTACAGACGAAAACGGAGTTATAGTTGGCAAAGAAGCTAAGCCTACCAGACCTGCAACAGGTTTCTGGACCGAAGACGGCTATACTTATTACTATGTAGAAGATGTAATGGTTACATCAAACTGGGTTGAGGCAGAAGGCAAGCAGTATTACTTCGATGAGTCAGGCCATATGGTAACAGACGAGAGAGTAATTGATAATGCACTCTGCAAGTTCAGCATAGACGGAAGCCTTGCTTCAAGAGAAGAACTCAGCACATACAACGGATTCCTTGATTTAGGTGGCAAGACATTCTTCTATGAGAATGGAACAGTCATTACCGGTTGGAAAAATATTTCCGGTAACTGGTATTACTTCGAGACAGACGGCAACATGCTCAGAAGAGGCAAGACAATAAATAAGGTATTCTATATCTTTAATACAGACGGAACTTTGGCACATGGTACATGGAAGACCATTAAGGGTAAAGACAAATACTATGTAGCAGGAGAGGCCGTAAAAGGACTTCAGACAATCGATGGTATCATCAGATACTTTGACGAAAAGGGTAATAAGGTTACCAATACAACGGTTGAAGTAGATGGTGTAACGTACATTTTCGATGCTGACGGTGTTGGTTCTGTATATGTTGAAGAGCCTGCGCCTGAAACACCTGAAGAGCCTGTAGCAGAAGAACCCAAGACAGAAGAGCCTGTAGCAGAAGAACCCAAGACAGAGGAACCTGTAGCAGAGGAGCCCAAGGCTGAGGAACCTGCTGCAGAGGAAACAACTGTAGGAGAATCTGCAGAGGCACAGGAAAGCACTATCGAAGAATAGAATTCTTCTAAAAAGAAGTCGGTATAACAGACTTAAAAAGGGAAGGAGTGGCAATAGCTGCTCCTTCCTTTTATTCATCATGGGTTATATACAGAATATAATTAAATTGAAACTTTTTCGTTAGAAATGTATAATATTAACTTAGAGTATGATAAAATGACCGAGTTTATATAGTATTGACGAAGTAAAGCTGTTTAGGAGCCATTTAAATGGGAAGAACTCAAAAGAGCATTAAAAATATAGCATATGCATTTGGCGCACAGGGAATAACCACCTTTTTTAACTTTATTACCAAATCAATTATTGCCAGATTGCTTGGTAATCAGATTGTGGCCTTAAACGGATTGTTCGGTGAGATTATAGCATGCATGTCGCTTGCTGAATTGGGTATAGGAAGCGCTATCGTATATAATTTGTATAAACCTTTGGCAGAAGATGACAAGGAAAAGGTCAGCCAGCTTATGACATTCTTTAAGCAGGCTTATAGGCTTATTGCGTTGGCTGTCATGGGAATGGGTACTGTTGCATGTTTCTTTGTTCAGTACATTATTAAAGAAGACATTACGTATCCTTTATGGTATGTAAGAGTTATCTTTATGCTGTTTGTATTGAATTCTGCTTGTTCGTATCTGTTTTCTTACAAAATATCTCTGCTTAACGCAGACCAGAAAGTATATATTTATTCATTCTATAACACCATTTTCTACCTTGTAAGAATGACGATTAATCTAACAGTATTGTTCTTACTTAATAAGTATGGAGACGATTACAGTTATATTATTTATCTTTCAATATCGATCGCAACAACACTGATTGCCAACTACCTGATATCGCGGCAAGTGGACAAGCGTTATACGTATCTTAAGAAGATACCGTTGCCCAAGGAAGATAAGAAAAAAGTTTTTGATAATGTCAAGAATATCTTTATCAAAGAATTGTCCGGAAAGATTACAACATCTACTGACAATATTCTGATATCCATGCTGGTAAGCACTATAATGGTGGCGCCCAACCAGTTTTATACGACGCTGACAGGAATATTCATGAACCTTATTACGCAAGTTGAGGCCGGAATTAAGGCAAGTATGGGTAACCTATTTGCAGTGGGGAGCGCTAAGGATTGTTCACGCGTTGTTAACAGGCTGACATGGGGATATGCTATTTTCGCAATTTGGGGATGTACAGGATTATACGTATGCTCTGAACCTTTTATCAGAGTGTGGGTAGGTGAGCAATACCTGTATAGTGACATGATATTATTTACGATACTTGTTAATCTGTTTTGCTATATAGTATGTAAACCCATTTATACAGCTATGCATGTAAGCGGATTGTTTAAAGAAGGAAGAAATATTTCGATTTTGGGTTCGGTAGTTAACCTCATTGTGTCAATTGTGTTAGGTAAGTTTTGGGGTATAGTCGGCATTTTTCTTGGAACATTCTGCACGTATGTTATTCAGATAGTGATGAAGATTTACTATGTATATAAGCTTAAGTTTCAAACGTCTTGTTGGCCGTATGCCTGTAAGATGCTAATGTATAGCGGATTGTTACTTGCTTGTATGATTGGATGTAAGTGGATTACGGGATATTTTGATATTGGTGGATTTGTGAGTACTGATATCTGGAAGGATATTTTACAGTTTTTAGTTAATGGACTGACAGCAAGTGTTTTGGTGTTATTGGTTACGTTAATATGTTTCTCAAGGACGGAAGAATTTAAATACTATTTGGGAATGGCCGGGAATTGTTTGAAAAAGAAAAAGGAATAGTATGAAGCTGGTTTCGGTTATTGTTCCGATTTATAACTCGGAAAGATATCTTGAAGAATGCTTGAACAGTATTATTAATCAGACGTATAGAAATCTGGAGATATTGCTGATAGATGATGGATCTACTGATTCAAGTGCAGAAATATGTGAAAGATATGCCCAAAAAGACGAAAGGATTATAGTTATTCACGTTGAAAATGGAGGGGCTTCCAAGGCAAGAAACTGTGGCTTGGATAACGCCAACGGCGAATATATTTATTTTGCTGACAGTGATGATGTATATTCCAATGATGGCATTGAAGCGTTGGTATCTTGCGCAGAGGATAATAATGCAGATATTGTTATGGGCGACTATAACGAAATGGACTGGAACGGTGGAAACATAACAGATCCTCATGAAATGGAGCGTATTATCGGGCAAGATGATTGTAAGGCTATATCAGAAGAAACTTTCTGGAACTATGTAACTAAATGCAATGTGACGGTTTTTCCACACTCGAAGTTATATCACCGCAGGCTGTGGGAGAGTAATCGTTTCAACGAGGGAATGATTTGTGAAGATCATTATGTATTGCCTAATATAATATCAAGCGCTAATTCCATTATGTGTTTAAAAATCAAATTGTTTTGCTATCGAATACATGATGGAAGCGTTATGCACAGGTAAATGAGATTTGCCTTGTCGGATGCGGTTATTGCTCATATCAAGGAGATTAGATATCTGTTGTCAAAGGGGTTTGTAGAACCGTGTTTTGATTTGTGCATAAATGCAATGCGAATTATGGAAACTGTTAAAAACGGTGTAAAAATGAATTGCGAAGAAAAGATAGAATTTAAGAAAAGACATCATAATTTATGCGATGTTGCACGAGAATTAAGAAGCACTGGCAACAAAGCCTTTAGATTAAGAACGATTCTTTTTACCTATTGCTTTCCGATATGTGCGTTGATACATGACATACGCGAGTAGTATCTCTGTTTGAAGAAAAGGGGTTAACATAGATGAATATAATAGAGAAAGGTTTAAAAAAAGTTTTTTGCCTCAGCCCTATTGATTATATAGGGTCCACTTTATATAGAAAGTGGATAAAAATAAAGTTTCGTAATGATCATATGAGATATAAAAGGGCCGAGAATACTTTTTATCAGAAGTACAGGAATAAGCAGATTTCAATCCTTAGGAAGAAATTTGCTCAAAAGATAGAGAAAGCAAAAGAAGAAATAGATGAAACGGATTCTCGACTGAAGCATGAAAAGCAAAAGGTGATATGGGTTCTATGGTATCAAGGTATATCAGAGGCTCCTCAGTTAGTTAAGAATTGCTATGAATCTATGAAGAGTAAACTTTCTGGTTATGAGATTCGACTCCTGGATGAGAATAATTGGAGCGAGTATGTTGAACTTCCCAATTATATTGTTAGGAAGTTTGAAGAAGGAAAAGTATCACATGCATTTTTGTCAGATTTAATTAGACTTGAGCTTCTGATTAAGTATGGTGGAACTTGGATGGACGCTACAATTATGTGTATGTCTGATAGTATGCCATCGTATTTTTTGGAAAGTGAATTGTTCATGTTCCAGGCTGTTTATGCTGATAATGTAAATACTTCTTCAAGTATAGAAAATTACTTTATTACTGCTTTTTCCAATAATAAATTACTTCGAATGACTCAGGCATTACTGTATGAGTATTGGAAGAAGTATGACGTTGTAAATGACTATCTAATATTCTACGATATGTTTGAGCTCGCAATAGAGGCTTTCCCGGAAGAGTGGGAAAAGGTAATACCGGTGTCTCGAGGTGCATCTCAATTGCTTTCACATATTTGGGGCAGACAGTATGATTCGGCTGTTTTGGGTATAATTTCAAAACAGTGTCCTTTTCAAAAACTTTCGTATCGATTTTTGCCTAAAGAGATAAAAGGAACATTTTACGAAAAACTATCTCAGGGCCAGTCAATTATGGACTAGTGTTTGTGTTTCAGATTATAGTCAATTTTGGTCAAAAAGAGATATACACGTGGCATATAGCTAAACAATAAATAAACTATCTTCTGCCTAAGTGTTAGGTGGTGAAATATCTTTTTGGTAAACACGCGAGATTGTTTAATGAGATATTTCACTTTCCTTTTAGAATCTTTGTCCTGAAGAATATTGCCATAATAAACGATTTCGCCTTTTGCTCTTTGAAATTTATTAATGGCATATTGATAGAACCCTTTGTTAAATAGATAATTGGCTACAAAAAGTTTAGACTCTGGGGAATAAAGGGTATTTACAGAATATGAGCTACGTACCAGACTGTTACTTGAAATGGTCTGGGTGTATGCATGAAGCGCTGTGAAATATATTCGCTTTGATTGGGATAAGAGCATGGGAAGAATGAATTCATCTTCTCCCAGTTTGACATCAGAGAATCTCATGGATTCCCATAGTTCTTTTTTGAATAACTTGCCCCAAACGGTAACAAATACAAGATACGAAGCTTGATTTTGGGCACATTCCCAGAAATTGGTTTCGTCAAGTATGCGATTTTTTACTGAGTCGGGCATTATGCTGTCTGAAATAATCGTACCATCTTCGCTTATACGTTTAGCGTCTCCAATTATGTAATCGGCATCATTGGCTAAAAGTTCATGTAGCATTGTAGCAAGCGTGTGAGGGACAAGTATATCGTCGCTGTCTAAAAAGCAGATATAATCGCCTGATGCATTATTAAGACCAACATTTCTCGCAATACCAAGGCCGTGGTTATCTTGGTGGATTACTTTAATATTGGAGTAGCGATCTGTATAGGAATTGCAAATAACCAATGAATTGTCAGTGCTACCGTCATCTACTAGTATTATTTCTGTTGATACACCATCTTGATTAATTGCGCTTTGAATGCATTTTTCAAGATACTTTTCGCGGTTATAAATAGGGATAATTATTGAAATTAGTTGTGAATCCATTAGTATACTCTTATTTTATAACGTACAGTTATACGATTAATTACTGCAATAGAATAATACAATAAAAATGAATAATTGCCTATATGTAACGAGACTTTTCACTGTGTGTTTAGGTTAACTATCTAAATTACGTGCCAATAATTAGGGAGAGAATTTTGTAAGAGAACATTCAAACCAGTAAAATGAACATCGCTGTATTGTGGGTTGACGGTTAGGCTTATGAATGGCTTGAATAAGAAAGCAGTCGGGCGGAATTCATTGAAAGTAATAACGCATTTCAGAAAATATTGCCGGATTAGTGCTCGGTTAAAAAGTCTGTAATACAGGAATAATAAATTATTAAACCTATTAGTCGAGGGGAAAGGAATAATGATATGGATTATTCGGTTGCTGGTGAAAAAAGAAATAGCAGAAAATTGACACCGGATGTTGTCCGTGCGGTTGCCATAATTATGGTGGTTTGGGGGCATTTAATTCAAGTGCTGTATAGCAGTATAGTATCTGATATATACGACATAGCTGTTTTTAGGATGATATATACAGTACATATGCCGTTGTTTATGCTTATAAGCGGGTACTTTTTTTATAATAGCAATAACAATAAAGCACTGAAAGAAAAAGTAGTAAATCGGATAAAGGGGATTTTGATGCCACTTCTAATATGGAATACAGTTCATTATACGATTAATATTATATTCGATATAGTGCTGGTAGGAGAATTTACTTTTTCAGGGAAACAATTCTTGAAGGAGCTATTCGAAGGATATTGGTTTCTCTGGGCCATTTTTGCGTTTTCGATAGTTATGTCTTTGGCTAGGTGTATACCCTGCTTGTGGCTTAGAGTGTGTTGTTATTTGGGGTTTGCGGTAATTATGATACCAAGCCCCTGCAGATGGCCAATGCTTACAATGTACCCTTTCTTTTTGGTTGGATATTGTTACCATTATATGGAAAACGAGAAACCGAACTTAATAAAGGCAAAGTTCTGGATAGTTCTTGGTAGCGGAGGCTTATACTTATTGAGTTTAATTGTATACTTTAGAGAATCTGCCATGGGTAACTCGGAAGTAAAGGTTTTGCTGGAGAAAACCATTGAGGTACTACATGAAAGAACCATGGGTGCTTATATGCATGATTTATTGAGATTCACCCTATTTTATTTAATGGGGTTAGCGGGAAGCCTTTTTGTAATTTCATTAATACATAAGCTATTTAGGAATGGCGAAAGAGATAGATTTATTAATGCTTTCGCCAAAATAGGCATGTACTCGCTTCAGATTTATATTTTGCAAAGGATACTGATTGAACAAATTTGGGGGAAGATTTATAAGAATTATTATGTTCAATATTTTAAAGACTATATTATGACACATATTTGGCTAATTACTGTTGTAATTACTTTGCTCTTGGCGGTTTTGTTTTCATGTTTTATAACGTTCGTGTTTGATAAAATAAAAAATAAGAGAATTACTCAAATAATATTTGGCCGATAAAACCTAAAAAATAGGTTGTCCGTTTTTGGGAGGAGAATATGAAGAAATCAACTGAAAAGTACGATGTTATTTGTAGTTTAGGTTACAACTGTGAAGTGTCTTTTCGTATAGAGGATTTTTGGGGAAACCTTTGCTCAACTCCTTTTACTTGGAGTTTTGCAACTGATAGGGATAAGTTTGTTAAAGCGATACAATCATTTGAAGACATCTTTACAGGCGATGTTTCGATTCAAGAAGATAATATGTTTATGTGCGAAAAGTATGGGCTGAAATTTCATCCGCGATATGCCATTTTTCCTCATCATGGAGCATACACTGAAGAACAGGCAGAAGAAGCTTTGAGCGAATTAAAAAGCCGAGTTGCTCATCTTAAAGAACTATTTTTAAATCTTAGTAAGAGCGGAAAAAGAGTCCTGTTCTTTCTTAAGGTTGATGACAAGGGAGATGCTGATAACGCAAGATATATATCAGCCGTTGATGATGCGCTGAAACTACATTTTTCGAGCGATAGCTATACATTGGCTGTCGTTATGATTAAAGGACATGTCGGAGCACAGGTTAAAGAATTGGAATCTCGAAATATAAAAGCATATGAGGTTAAGAAATTTGCATCTCAGAGATTTACAGATATAGGTGGAGATGTTTCAGGGTGGCTTAGGATGTTTAAGGCAGCTTGTGGTGGAAATGGTAATTCATTTCACTTTTACTGTTCTCTTTACAAGCGAAGGATAAAAAGATATATTGCTTCCGGCAAAAACTTTCTTAAAAAATTGAAACGATAGATATGCATGTAATGCACGTAAAACAGAATACGAAGCATGTGAATAAGCTTATTGCGAAATAAAAAGTAACGCAGGTAGCCATTTGGTTGCCTGCGTTTTGCATTGTCATATTATCGGTAATGTAATTACAAACGAGCACCCCTTACCCACTTCGCTCTCACATGTGACGGTTCCGTTTTCTTTTTCCACTACTGCCTTAACGATGGCTAAACCCAGGCCGGAGCCGGTGGGAGAGCCGGGAGAGCGGGAACTGGAGACGGTGTAGGTACGGTCGAAGATATGCGCGAGAGACTCGGCGGGGATACCGCGACCGTTGTCGGAGACGGTGATGGTAGCGTTCTTGCCGGATGTGTGACAGGAAAGCGTGATTGAGGTGCCGTCGCCTGAATACTTGGCAGCGTTGGTGAAGAGGTTGTCAAGCACGCGGATGGTCTTCTGAACGTCTATATTCACGTGGCAGCTAAGATCCATGGGGATGTCGAGCTGCATATCGTGCGAATCGTATCGGGAATCGATAATGGCGTCGTAGAAATAGCTCTCGAGAAACGGAGCGAGGTCAATGTCCTCAAGGTCAAGCGGACGGGTCTCGTCCTCGACGCAGAACAGAAAATACATATCCTGAATAAGGCTTTCAAGGGTAGATACGCGTCTGTCCATGAGGCCGATGGTGCTCTTGATGTCATCAGCGGTAGGATTCTCGAGTGTAGAAAGAAGATCGAGCGCGCTGCGGATGGCTGTGATGGGAGCGCGGAGGTCATGAGAGATGTTAGCAAGCATTTCCTTGCGCTTGCGCTCGGACTCGGCGAGCTCGTTATTGGTCTTGGAAAGCTCTTTGTTGGCCGCGGAAAGCTTGGCTGTGGTCTTAAGGAGCTTTTTGGAGAGGGTTTCGATTGTATCGGATTCAACCCCGGGATTCTTAAATGTAGTCTTCTGTGCCATTATTTGGACCTTAATATATAACCTTTCGAATAAACGGTTTCGACAATGTTGTCAAGACCGGTGTAGTCTTCCAATTTCTTACGCATACGGCTGGCGGTAACCATTACGGTACGACGGTCGGCTTCGGAATATATGCCAAAGAAAGCGGAGCCGATTTCCTCGAAGGTTACGACGCTGTTTTTTTTGCCCGCAAGCATGTAAAGAAGCTCGTACTCACGATTGGAGAGCGGGATTTCGGTGTCGTTATAGAAAGCTTTGTGAGCTACAATGTCAATCTTAAGAGGGGGAATTGAAAGAATATTGCTCTGCTCCGGAGCCTTGGCGGTCTTATTACGAAGCTGCACGGTAACACGAGCCTTGAGCTCTTTAAGGCTGTAGGGCTTCTCGATATAGTCATCGGCGCCGAGCATGAGGCCTTCGACCTTGTCATCCTCGCTTACGCGGCCGGTCAGGAAAATGACGGGAGCGCCGCCGGACAATTTCTTAATCTTGTCGCAAGCCTGAAATCCGTCGGTTCCGGGCATCATAACGTCTAAGAGTATGCAGTCGGGCTTGAACTCACCGAGTACTCTGTAGGCGTCTTCTGCCGATGCGGCGGTGCGGATTAAGAATCCGTCTTGCTCGAAATACTTCTTGTTCACTGCCAATACTTCTGTGTCGTCGTCCACCAAAAGCAATTTTTGCATGCGTTAACCTCCCCGGGTGACATTTGGAATATTCGCTAATATCCCTTTCTTTTGATTATAGTACATTTAGGCGTATATAGGAACACCATACAATACTTTAGACCCAATCCCGTACAATATGAATGCCTCAACTTGATTTTTACCCCCTTTATTATATAATTATTTAGTATAGTATTTTAAGCTGCGAGGTACCGATGTCATATACAGCAATGTATCGTAAGTTCAGACCGGCGAGGTTTGAAGATGTTAAGGGTCAGGATCATATCGTCACGACTCTTAAGAATCAGATTAAGTCCGACAGGATAGGTCATGCCTATCTTTTTTGCGGTACAAGAGGAACAGGTAAGACTTCGGTGGCCAAGCTTTTTGCGAAGGCTATTAACTGTGAGAACCGTAACGGCGAGGATCCTTGCATGGAGTGTGCTTCCTGTAAGGCGATTCAGTCGGGCTCGAGCATGAATGTGGTAGAGATTGACGCGGCTTCCAATAACGGTGTCGACAACATCCGCCAGATTGTGGAGGAGGTTCAGTATCCGCCGACGGAAGGCCGTTTTAAGGTATATATCATCGACGAGGTTCATATGCTTTCAATCGGCGCGTTTAATGCGCTTCTTAAGACATTGGAAGAGCCTCCGTCATATGTGGTGTTTATTCTTGCGACAACGGAAGTTCACAAGCTTCCGGTCACTATTCTTTCCCGTTGCCAGAGGTACGATTTTAAAAGAATAAGTGTAGATGATATTGCTGCCAGAATTGAGGAACTGCTCGGAATCGAGGGTCTTGAGGCTGAGAGCGATGCGGTGAGATATGTGGCTAAGGCTGCGGACGGTTCGATGCGCGATGCTTTGAGCTTGTTGGATCAGTGTTTGGCATTCAATTTCGGCAAGAAGTTAACTTACCAGATGGTGCTGGATGTGCTCGGTGCAGTTGACAGTGCTGTGTACAGTAATATGGTGCGCGCAATTATCGCGGGTGATGTTTATACATCGATTAAGCTTTTGGAAGATGCGGTAATGGAAGGACGCGAGATATCACAGTTTGTAAGTGATTTGACCTGGTACCTTCGCAATTTACTGCTTGCCAAGACTTCGGACGATATGTCGATTATCGCCGATATGTCTCGTGAGGCGTTGGAGCGTCTCGTAGATGAGGCAAGACTCGTTCCGACGGAATCGATTATCAGATATATTCGTGTATTCAGTGAGCTTACCAATCAGATAAGATATGCATCCAATAAGCGTGTGCTTACGGAAATTGCGGTTGTTAAGCTTTGCAAGCCGGAGACCGAGGCTACGGCTGATTCGGTTATTCCGAGAATTGCAAGTATTGAAGACAAACTTGAAAACGGTGTTATAATGAGTGGAGTCGGTGCAGGGGCTGTTCAGGCAGGTGCTGCATCAGGCGATGTGGCTGACGGTAAGCCTAAGCCCAAGCCCGCGGTACTTCCCAAGTCTGTCCCCGATGATATTAAGGCAGTTGTGGAAAACTGGCGTAAGATTCTCGGCGCTGTGGATATCTCCCACAGAATGTTTGCCAAGAACGCCAAGCCTTCGCTGGGTGCCGAGGGAGAGCTTCTTTTGGTATTCTCCAAGGAAGCATGCAGAGCGCATTTTGAGTGTGCAGAGGATACCACCAAGGCCCACGCCGAGCAGAATCTGCAGGATCTTAAGAACACCATAGAGCAGATAGTAGGCAAGGAAATCTCGATTAAGACGGTTCTTGCCGAGGATGAAGTACATTATGAAACTGACTATCCGGACCTTACGAAGATGTTTGGAATGACGGTAGTTGAAGAGGATTAATTATATTGTGGCGACAAGGTTTCTTTGGTCGCCAAGAAAACGTTAGGAGGATTTAAAAATGGCAAAGAGAGGCGGATTTCCCGGCGGTATGCCCGGTAATATGAATAATTTGATGAAGCAGGCTCAGCGCATGCAGCGCCAGATGGAAGAAAGCCAGAAAGAAATGGAGACCAAGGAGTTTACAGCCAAGGCCGGCGGCGGTGCTGTAAGCGTTACCGTTACAGGTAAGAAGGAAGTTAAGGAAGTTATTATCGACAAAGAAGTTGTGGATCCCGATGATGTAGAAATGCTTCAGGATCTTATTGTTGCGGCTGTTAACGAGGCACTTAAGCAGGCTGACGACGCTAGCTCAGAGCTTATGGGCAAGATGACAGGCGGACTCGGCGGACTCGGAGGATTCGGATTTTAATGAATCTTTACGGGGGCGAGGTTAACAAGCTTATAGAGGAACTTTCATCCCTTCCGGGAATAGGGAGCAAGTCTGCCCAAAGGCTTGCTTTTCATTTGATAGGATTGCCGGAGGAAAAGGTTGAGAGGATTGCGGGGGCGATGGTCAATGCGCGTAAGAACGTGCGTTACTGCAGTTGCTGTTATACTCTGACCGACTCTGAGATTTGTCCTATTTGCAAGAACCCGAAGAGGGATAAGTCTGTGATTATGGTGGTGGAGACTCCGCGAGACCTGGCGGCTTACGAGAAGACGGGTCGATATGAGGGAGTGTATCACGTGCTTCACGGAGCGATTTCGCCGATGCTTGGTATCGGGCCCAATGACATTAAGCTTAAGGAGCTTATAAAGCGCCTTGAGGGAGATGTTAAGGAGGTTATTATCGCTACCAATTCAAGCCTTGAGGGCGAGACAACCGCCATGTACATCAGCAAGCTTATCAAGCCTACAGGTATTAAGGTATCAAGGATTGCCAGCGGCGTTCCCGTGGGCGGCGACCTTGAATACATTGACGAAGTGACTTTACTTCGCGCACTTGAGGGACGCGTGGAATTATAAATATTATTAGGGAGACTAGGAATATGAGCAAAAGACTTTTCGGTACTACCAAAAAGGGTGAGGAAGTATATGCTTTCGAACTTAAGAATTCTAAGGGAATGAGCGCTGAGGTTATTAACTACGGTGCGATTCTTACCAAGCTTTTTGTACCCGACAAAAACGGGGCTGTTAAGGATGTGGTTCTCGGATTTGACGATGTTGCTTCTTATGAAGTGAATGCAAGTTTCTTTGGCGCGGTTATTGCACCCAGTGCCAACAGAATCGGCGGCGCTTCATTCAAGATTGACGGTGTTGAGTACAAGGCAGCCGTTAACGACGGACCCAACAACCTTCACAGCGACTATGCTCTCGGAAGCCATAAGAGAGTATGGGATTACGAGGAAGTGGAGAACGGCGTGAAGTTTTCTTTGGCCATGGATGACATGGATATGGGCTTCCCCGGCAACAAGAAATTCACGATTACTTATACGCTTACAGAGGACAATGAAATTGTTCTTGAATATACCGGCGAGAGCGACAAGAAGACCATTATCAACCCTACCAATCATTCCTATTTCAATCTTTCGGGACATGATTGCGGCAAGCTGATTATTGATGATGTGCTTACTCTTAATGCTTCATGCTACACACCTATCGTGCCCGGTGCTATCCCTACAGGCGAGATTGCTTCGGTAGCCGGCACAGTTATGGATTTCACCAAGGGTCGCAGAATCGCCGATGATATCGATACGAAGTTTGACCAGCTTGTTATGACCGGATACGATCATAACTTTGTAATCGACGGATATGATAAGACTGTCAGAAAGATTGCTACAGTTGAGGACAAAGAATCCGGACGCGTGATGGAAGTTTACTCAGACCTTCCCGGTGTGCAGTTCTATGCGGGCAACGCTATTGCGCCTCAGACAGGTAAGGGTGGCGCCAAGTATTCAAAGCGCATGGGTCTCTGCCTTGAGACTCAGTTCTTCCCCGACAGCGTTAACAAGCCGAATTTCCCTTCATGCGTATTCGGCGGCGCTGACAAGTATGCGTCCAAGACAGTTTATAAGTTCGTTTAATCGGGACAGTAAAAGGGAAGATTTTTAATGGGACAGAATTCCAACACGATTCAGTTTCCCGGCGCGAGAAATGTTCCTTCGGTTGATGTTGAGGCCAAGAAGAAGATACGTAAGCATAAGCTTGCGAGGGTTTATGCGATTGGTCTGATAACCGTTCTTTTGGCGTCGGTGCTGATAGGTTACTTTATATACGAAAGAAGCAGAATATTTGACTCCATTGAAATCGGGTCCAGCATCAAGCGCGATAATGTTGACGGTACGAAGATTCTGGAGTTCGCGGGAAGTGTTTTGTCGTTCAGTAAAGACGGCGCGAGCGCTATGGATGCGACGGGTAAGCTTCTCTGGAACCAGACTTTCGATATGCAGAATCCGATGATTGCTGTGAATGGCGGAATGGCTGCTTTTGCCGATTATGGCGGCAGCAGGATTTATCTGCAGAGCTCATCCGGAGAAACGGGCGTGGTCGACACTGATAAGCCGGTTCGTAAGATAACAGTTTCCGCCAACGGTTATGTTGCGGCTGTGCTCGAGGACTTGGATGTAACTTGGATTTATCTTTATGATTCCAACGGTACCGTTGTGGCGTATTTCCGAACCACGATGGAGAAGAGCGGATACCCGATAGACATCGATTTGTCGCCGGATGCCGAGATGATATGCGTGTCATATTATTACATTGATTGTAACGATTTAAAGAGCAGCGTGGCTTTTTATAACTTCGGGCCGGTGGGTCAGAACAGTATTGACAATTATGTCAGCGGATTTAATTATACGGGTGAAATGATTCCGTATGTG
>Ga0129306_1002050_pt1 | contig 19400 bp, 26 predicted proteins | sample P827metagenome_FD_94438 | JGI IMG/M metagenome (GOLD analysis project Ga0129306, IMG submission 94438) | Capybara group fecal microbial communities from Wisconsin, USA - P827 metagenome | ecosystem: Host-associated > Mammals > Digestive system > Large intestine > Fecal | place: USA: Wisconsin... | reverse complement strand
TGCTAAAATATTATTTTTATTTTTTAATTTATTATAAACTACTCCAAATAATAACATAGTCACTGCCATATCTACCATAACTATCATATGTACTGGTAAACTTAATGGAAATCCACTAGTTAAAGCACTTAAAAAGTGAGCTACTGCCCCTATAATAGCCCCCATAATAGGTCCTAATATTAATGTCCCTAAAAATGCTGGCATAGAATCAAAGGCTATACTTCCCATTATTTTTATATTTGCTCCTACAAAACTTAAAGCTATAAATAATCCTACAATAACTAATCTTTTAGTTTTCATATTGTTTTCTTCCTCCAATATTAAGTTTTTAATCTATTAAATTATCTTCAACTTAAACAATATAAATAATCAATTTTGATCACAACTTAAACCATATACTTAATATTTAATATTTAATACATGTCCTCACTTAATAAACAATTGATAATTACCTATCGTAAAAATTGACCATCAATTATTGACACTTATTCATTAATACTTAATTATTATTAATTAATCATTGAACTTATGTATTCAACTAAATCTTCTATATTATTAAATTCTCTTTCATAATTTATCTTCTTTCTTCTTATTACCAAAGCATATATATTGCATTCCAGACAGGCTAATATTTTTTCCTTTGTGCCACCCTGTGGTCCACTATCTTTCAATATTAGTGCCTTGGCATCATAGTCCTTTATAAATGCTTTATTTAATTCTTTACTTATAGGTCCCTTTATAGCCATAAGATCCTCTACTTTTACCCCTAAATTAAAGCAATCTTCTAAAACTTTTACAGATGGAAGCACTCTATGTATTATCCTATTTTCTAGTTTTAAATCTAAAATTTTATTCATATTTCTACTACCAGAGGTGTTTAATATATTACCTTTTATATTTTTTAAAGCCTCATTTAAATCTTTATAATCCTCTAAAAATACTGCTTTTTTATTTTCCTTAAATTCCTCTGCTGAGGATGGTCTTTCATACCTTAGATATTCTATATTTAAATCTTTTGATACTTCTCTAGCATTTTTAGTTACTTCTAAAGCATAGGGATGAGAGGCATCAATTAATATATTTACCTGGTTCTCCTTTAGCATATTTGAAAGTTCTTCTTTATTTAAAGGTTTTGTATTTAATTTTTTATATTTATAGTTTTTTAAAATTTCTCCACCATAAGCTGTAGCTGTAGATATTAATATGTTATCTGTAAACTTATTTAGTAAAGAAAGTATTTCTCTTCCCTCTGAAGTACCTAATATTAAAGCTATCATTTTTTATCTCCTAAATTTTATATATAATATTTTTTAATCTTTATATACTTTATAACCCCTTCTAGTTATAAACTTACCCTCTTTTATAAAACTACTACTATTTCCTATTATTACTGTGGATAGCATATCTGCAAAATCATCTGTAAAATTTTCTAAAGTATATAGGCGTATTTCTTCCCCATCTCTTAGGGCATTTTTCACCACTGCAACGGGAGTACCCTTGCTTCTATATTCCTTTATTATCTCTATACATTCTTTTAAATAATATGGTCTTCCTTTACTTTTAGGGTTGTACAAGGATATAACAAAATCTCCTTCTGCCGCTAATTTAACTCTCTTTTTTATAATTTCATAAGGTGTCATTAAATCACTTAAACTTATGTTACAATTATCATGCATAAGGGGTGCCCCTATTATAGAAGCCGCTGATGTGGATGCTGTTACCCCTGGAATTATTTCAATTTCTAAATTCTTATCCTCGTTCATTTCTAATATAAGCCCTGCCATACCATAAATTCCAGCATCACCTGTGCTTATTACTGAAACAACCTTATCCTTACTTAAATCTAATGCCCTTTGGCATCTTTCTTCTTCTTTTTTCATTCCTGTAGTATGTACTTCTTTTTCTTCTATAAGAGGTTTTACATAATCTATGTATTTCGAATAACCTACTATTATATCACTTTCTTCTAATACCTTTTTAGCTTTTACTGTTATATGTTCTAAGCTTCCTGGTCCTATACCAACTACATAAAGTTTTCCCATGTTTGTATTTAGTAAGATTTATATTAAGCTTTCATTAATCATCTTTAATGAGAATATGCTTTATAAGTACCAAACCTCACTAAATTTTCACCTCTTTTCTTTTTAGTTTTTATGTATTTCTAATTATATGAATAACTTTAAAAATTCCACAATTTAAAAATATAACATTTCTATCTATGTCCCGCTCTTCATTAATTTAAAATCACTATTTGATTTTTATAGGTTACTTAACCTTCACAGGTTTTAAAAATTTTTATTTATGGGAAGACCTTTAAACTTATAGTTTTCCAATTGCCAAAGTCATCCCAGTTAGTTTTTGTTTTTCTTTAATTATTTTCCCGCCTTTTAATTCTATAGATGGCTCACACACTGCCCCTACTCCTATAGTTTTTCTTACAAAATCACTACCTTTAAATTTATGTTCTACTTTTTTTATTTCCTCTATGCTATAAGTTATAAAGGGGCATCCTAAAAATTTTGAAAACTCCTTTATTGCATTCTCATCTTTTTTTATTTCCACGGAAACTATAGAATTTATGCTTTTTAAATCTATATTTTCTTCTTTTAAAACCTTTATTACATTTTCTTTCATAGTTATATCATCATAATTTTTTCTACAACCGATACCTAAAACTATATTTTTTCTTATTAATTTTAAAATACATTTATTATTTAAGCTTTGCTTTTCCAAATCTTCATGTTTTATTGTTAGTTGTACAGATTTATTTATTGGGTTTATATTTCCCTCTGCGTATTTTGATATTACTGTTTCCTTGCTATTTAAATTTTCTTTTTTATATGTACTTTTATTTTCTGAAATAAACTGCTCATTTTCATTAAAAAAAATTTTATCTACATATAATTTGTTTGTTACAAAGACTATCCCTTTAGCATCTTCAATGTTATGAACATAACCTTTGGGAAAATCTATTAAACCATCTTCATCTATAAAGGCTACTTTTTGTCCATTTACCAGTAATGCAGCTATTTCCTTTGCCTTTTTCAGATCCTCTATTACTAAATTATTTTCTTTAGCTACAATGTCTGGAGCTTTTATATTTAAATTATCTGTGGCTGTGGTTATTATAGGTTCTGCTTCTATAGTTTTAGCTATTTTTTCTGTTAATTCATTGGCCCCACCTAGATGTCCACTTAAAAGGCTTATAGCATACTTACCTATGCTATCTATTACAATAACCGCTGGATCTTTATCCTTACTTTGTATAAATGGTGCAATAGCCCTTACTGCTATACCCGTAGAACTTATAAATATTATGGCATCATAATCTTGAAAAGATTTTTTTACTATTTTTTTAAAATTAAAATCTTCTTTTTTAAAATAATGCTTGTCATTTAATAAATTTAAATTACTCTCTTTACAATGTGGATGCTTATATTGCAAGCTAGTTTCCGCTATTAACTCTTTTGTAACATATTTTGAATATAAATCTGCATCCATATGTTCTTTTATTTTATAGGCTATATCATTACCCATCTTGGTTACATTAATTATAGATATTTTCATTATCCTAGATTCCTTTTCTAAATTCATGGGTAAATTTCTCATCATATAGTAGACTTTTGTCATATTTACAATCTATAAAATCCCCTACTAATATTTGAGCTGTTTTTGTTATATTAGCATCTTTAACCTTTTTAGCTATATCATCTAAAGTTCCTATAACTACTTTTTCATCCTGCCAAGTAGCTCTTTGAATTACTGCTATTGGAACATTTCTTCCATATCCCTTTTTTAATTTTAAAGCTACTTTATCAATCATACCTACTGATAAAAATAGTGCCATGGATGCTCCTCTACTTGCTAAAACTTCCAAATCTTCTTTTTCTGGTACTGGTGTTCTTCCCTCTACTCTTGTAAGTATTAGGGTTTGACTAACTCCTGGCAATGTGAATTCCTTTTTAATAGATGCTGCAGCCGCTGAAAAAGAACTTACTCCTGGTACAACCTCATAGCATATATTTAGCTTATCTAATTCATCCATTTGCTCCTTTATAGCTCCATATATAGATGGGTCTCCTGTATGAAGTCTAACTATAGATTTATTTTCATTATGGGCCTTTTCTATAACTTTTATAACTTCCTTTAAAGTCATAGAAGCTGAATTATAAACCTCTACCCCTTCCTTACAATAATCTAAATGTTCTTTGCTTACTAAAGAACCTGCATATATAACTACATCTGCTTTAGTTAAAATATCTCTTCCTTTTACTGTTATTAAATCTGGATCTCCAGGACCTGCTCCTATAAAATAAACCTTACTTTCCATTTTAAATCTCCAATCTTCTTCAAAATAAAGTAACTTATATAATATTCACATTAAATTCTTTATTATTTTCTCAATAAGTTTATGAAATCTTAATATATTTTTGAAATTATTCTTTTACCCTTCTATTAAGTAAGATGAACTTTCTTATAAGATTTATAAATATGTTCTATAGCCTTAATAAGATAAATTATCTTATTAGATTAATAAATATATTCTATTCCCTATTGGCTATTATAATTGACATATAATCTTTAGAATTTAAAATTTCTTCTCTTGTTCTTAATATTTCTTGTCCTTCCCTATAGGCTCTTTTTACACATACATATTTAAAGCCTTTTTCTTCTAGCTTATCCAGAACTTCTTCTGTATTTTTGTAGTATTTCATTACTACTAAATATTTTTCATCTTTTATAGAATCTAACCTATTCCCTGGCAATATTAAAAGAGGCTCATCTCCTATAACTAAAGTTTGTTCTGCTAAACTTGCTGCTGCACAAAAAGAAGTTATGCCTGGTACTGTTTCTATATTTAAATTATGATTTTTCATGTATTCTAATAAATATATGTAGGTACTATATACAAAAGGATCTCCTATAGTTAGAAATGCTACATTTTTGCCTTCTGATAATAATTTTTCCATGAATCTATAGTTTTCATATATCTCTGCTTCCTTTTCCTTTTTCATTGGAAAATATTTTAGATATATTTCTGCTTTAGTGTTTATAAAATTTTTAGCTGTATTTAAAGCTATGCTTTCACCTTGATCTCTTGCTGTTGGGGCTATAACTACATCACAGCTTTCTAAAATTTTTACAGCTTTTATAGTTAATAATTCTTCATTTCCTGGACCTACTCCAATTCCATATAAGGTTCCGTATTTTTTATCTGAATCCCTATTTTTAAATTCTATATTATTATGTATATCTTTCATATGTTAACTCCTTAATATCAATAATTTATCTTTTTTATATAAATTAATTTTGGATATTTATCCATCTATTTTGTTTCTCCTTTTATTAAAGAATCAACATATTCCTTGGCTTCAATTAATCCAGCGCCAGTAACCATTCTATATTTTTTAATTGCTTTAATCCTTTCTCCATCTGTAATTAGTTCTCTTAATTCATTATCCATATTTTTTAATTCTTCATCAGATAATGTATTCCCATTAATTTTATTAATACCTTTATAACTAACTATACTAAAAATAACATATGCTACTCCTAAAATTATAAAAATAAATCCATTTGAATATTCTTTTTTAGTAATCTTCATTATTCCTGCAACTATAAAACAAATTGCACCAATGAGCCATAACGTCCACGCTTTTAATTTCAACATTAATTCCTCCTTAAAATTTGAGTAGTTAATACGAATTTATTATATATGCTAATGATATTAATTACTGAAATCATGATCAATAGTAATTAATTTGTTAATTAACTTTTCATTTAACAATTCTATTATTTTGTCATAATCTTTATTTTTAAAATAGAGTCTATTAGTGCCTCCATTTCCTGAGTAGGAAACCTTTATACTTTTTCTTTTGTTTATATGCACTTTTTCTATCTTATCCCAGGGAACAAATTGTAGATAACGATAGGAAGATACAAACCCCTTTGAGGTTATACCATTTTTCAAATAAGCACCTACATACAAAATTGTGCCCAATATTCCTAGTAAATAATGCATCTGATTTTTTGCATATATATAAGTAATGTAAAAGAAAACCCCTATACCTATTATCAAGAATATTGTTTCAATAAGTTTTTTCTCTGTTTTTATTACTAATTGATTTACAATCTTAAATTCTTTAAAAATAATACCTACAAATAAAACAACCAAAATCCAATTCATCATATAAGACATTTCCCCTTAATTTGATATAAACAATAGATATAATATTGAACTGAGTTTACTTATATTAATATTAAACAACTCCTTCAAAATCAATTTTTCTCCTTGTTTAATAAACTTGTAATTTTATTAATAATAAAAAATATAAAAATTATTATTGCAATCCCAGTAAACCATTTAAAAAATTCATGAATATGGATATCCTTTAATAAGCGTCTCCATAATTCAGCTAAGATAAATCCAATAATCCAAAGTATAAAATTAAATAGTTTAGATTTTTTCATACTACTCCTCCAAACAAAGTTAATGAACATTACAAGAATGCTGTGAACTTATCTACGCGGTTACTTAATTCGTTTCATAATTGAGCCGTTCTCTTTTACTTCCTTTTTTATAAGAAAAATTTTATATGTTTAATATATTAAACTATGACATGAAACAATAATATAAAAATTTTGATCAAAAAAAATATATATAATACTAAAAATAATATACCATTAATAATAACTCCCCATCTTGCGAATCTATTAAAGTATATTTTTATTGATAAAAAACCAAGACTAAACCCTATGGGAATTATAAATAATATTACCAGCAAAGGTAGCCATTCTAATCTTTGATATGATGTTGTTTTAAAAAAATGATTTAATATTAGAAAAAATATAACTAGAGCTATACTCAAGGAAACAATACCAAGTATATTTCCAATATTTTTGAGCCAAGATTTATTTTTCATGCAATTACACCGACCTTATATTTTTATAACTTTTAAATACTAAATAATTAACTAGTATGATTTATTATATTAGTTAATTTTTTTATCTCAATCATTAATAATAAACTAAATACAATTTCGAACAATATCATAATTACTGCTATTATATGTGGTTTAAAATTCAAACCAATTATCAAAACAACAATTGGAATAAAAACAGACATACCTATATAAGTTTTAGATTTATATAGCCATCCATAAGGCATTAGATGAGCACCAAAAATCATTGCTAAAACCATCAACATTTTTTCTGGAACCTCTTGATAAATCCACATAGCAATAAGTAAGTACAACATTTGATTTAAAGAAAAAAGTACCCCTAAATTTGTCAAAGGATTTTCTTTATTAGTAAAATCAACTTTAATAGCTTTTGAAATCATATAAGCTAATGGAATAAGCGGTGCAGTACAACAAAATGTAAATAAATTTTTTGTAAGTATGGGTAATGATGTTAAGTGAATTATCCATACCGCACACCAAATTATAATAGAAGCTAAAATAAAATGTAGTCCCTTTTTCTGCTTAATTGAACAGTCTAGTCTTAATTCTTCCAAATTCATATTGGTATCCTCCTTAGTTGTAATAGTTTTAAAAACTACATTACTTTAAGTTTAAAATAGCCGCCTTTAGCTTCTTTACCTGTAATTTCAATTTTCACATCTTTATTATCAGTATTAGAGATTCTTATAGTTTCATCTAATGTACCATTTTTATTAAATAATGTTTTTTGATCATCATATATCTTTATATTTAAATCTCCTGATTCAATTTTACTATTAATTTTTATATCATAATTAGATTTCTTAGAAGTTATTTTCTTTACACCTTTGCCATTAAAGTGCTTAAATTTAATATTATATTCATTACCACTAGAGTTTTCCGTCCACCATCTTGTTTCTCCATCCCACTTAACATCACTTATTGTAAAATCATTTTTATAATTTGTATCTAGATATTTATATATTCCAATACCACCTAGTAAACATATAACTAAAGCCAAAAGTATAACTTTTTTCCCCTTATTCATTATATCCCCCTCCATTTTTAGTAGCTGTTATTATAAATATAGGGTTATTTGCTATAAGCATATTTGATTTTCCTTTAGCTTTACTTATAGCAACTTGAATACATTCTGTTTTATAATTTAATTCTTTTAGAATTTCTAACGCCCTATTTAAATTGTTTATGGTTATAAAATTTAAAACCATTGTGCCCTGGTCTAAAAGTTTGTTCCCATATCTACTTATTATTTCTTCCAGACTTCCACCACTACCACCTATGAATATACTATTAAAACTATCCTTTATACTTTCTTCTACTTTTAAGGCATCCCCCTTTATTATCTTTAGATTTTCACAATTAAATTTTTCTTTATTTTTTTTTATAATGTCTAAAGCTTCTTCATCTTTTTCTATTGCAAAAACTCGTCCTTTTTTACATATTGTAGCTGCTTGTATACTTACACTTCCTGTACCTGCGCCTACATCTAAAACCTTTGAATTTTCATCTAAATTCATTTTTGCTATGGATAAAATTCTTATGTCCTCCTTTGTCATTGGACAATCTCCTCTTATAAATTCTTCATCTCTTATATATCTCATGGCCTTCCCCTTATTTTTATAGTCAATCAATAAAACTAATTTGTTTTATTTTAACTTAATTTCTTCTATTCCCATTTCCATCAAAATTCTTTTTAATGTTTTTTCAACAGGAAAAATAGATACAATTTAACTTGTTTCCTTATGCTTTTTGTCAATCCTGAATTCTATTATCTTATCAAAAAATAGGATAATTAAGCTTATAATTCCGATTAAATCGCCATTATATATATTTAAAATTGGAACTATCCCTAATATAACAAAACAAAATCCCACTATTAAATTTAATAATTTTTTGTGTTTGAAATATTTCTTTAATCTATTATTATCTTTATTAGCTATTTTCATTATTTCCTTATGATTATTATAAATGCTGAAAATAACGAGGGCTACTCCACCCAGTAGTATCATTATACTTCCTAATATTTTGAGCATACTAATTTCATCTTCCCTACTTCTTCCTCATATGTACTCTAAATAAAGAATTTGCACATCTCATATTACCATTCTATTTACTCCAAATAGTGTCTCGGACAGTTAATATAATAACACTCATAAAATATGTCATAATAAGCATCTGGCAATATATCAACAAAATGAACAAAAATTTTGTTATAACCTTCTTTAATATCTTTTAATCGTTTGGTTTCAGAAGAAATATAATCTTTATAATCCTCATAACTCTCCCAATCAGTAGGATTCAATTCTTCTTCATGAATACCCTTTTCTATTTTCTCTGTAATTTCTTGCAACCTTTTTTCAGCAATATTTATCTGTCCTAATTGTTTTAATGCATAAAAATACTTATTAAGCCAACTGGCCTCCTCTAAAAATTCATATTTATTATATAATTCAACACAAGTCTTATAATCACCTAAAATATACATAAAATCAGCCATTTCATCAATTTCAATATCAAATTCCCTGTACTCCATTTTCAATAATATTTCAGCCATCTTCTTAGCCTCATATACACTCCCACTTAAAGCTAATTCTCGACCGAGCGTTAAAGCAATTCTCACATCAATTTCTTCATCTTTAAAGGGATATGAATATAGTGATTTTAATTGGGAAATACCTTCCTCTTTATTAGAAGATGCTAATAAACTAATTGCCTCACAATATTTATATGATTTTTTAGGGTAGAGTTCAAATGCTTTACCAAATAGTATTGAAGCCTTTCTAAAATCATTTTTTAAAAAATGAAGTTTACCATAAGCATAATAGGTACTCGGGTAATTTGAATTTCTACTAATAGCCTGAGAAAGCAACTCAACCGCCCTTTCTTCACTATCCTTCCCACCACATTCCTCAATCAAAAAATAAGCCATATTAGTAGCCCATAGAGCAAAACCTGTATCCGAAAACTTTGATTGATTTTGATCATAGCATTCTTCTAATATTTTAATTGATTTTTCTATATCCTCTCTTAACTCACAAGTTATCATAGCCATAAGGCAATATGCTTCAATATTTGATGGATTATCACATATTTCTAATTTAATAATATTTCTGTACTTTTCAAAAAATATAGCTCTTTCATCAAAATCAAACTCCATAACCCCTTGAAGTTTTTTTATTATTTTATGTAATTCCATCTATTCACCTCCCTCTAAAAGCCAAAATTCTATTTGTCAGAAGATGACTACCTGTTGTATACATATACCACTGTAAGCTCCCCAAAGCTCATATTTTCTAATTCTTCTAGTTTACCTTTGATTATTTTTTCATCACTATAAGATAAATTTTCTCCTACTATTACCTCTGCTTTTATGTTATTTTCTATTAGCCTTTTACATAATTTATCTGGACTATTATTTATATCTGTAAGCCAAATAGATTTTTCATAGCTTTTAACTTTTTCTATAAACTCTTCTTCTCTACCATGAAGACTTCCTAAAAAACTGTTCTGCCAGCTTTCATTAATTTTTGCCATCATATATTGGTAAGAACTTATGCCTGGAATTATCTCTATTTTACCTCCATAATTGTTTTTAATATAATTGCTTATACCATAAAAACAGGGATCTCCTGAGGCTACTATAGATATACTTTTATCCCTATTTTCCTTTATGTAATCTAATATTTCACTTAATTTATTTACTATTTTTTTATTATTTTTTATAAAATCTAGACTTTCTATTGCTCTTTTAAATCCTATTATTATGTCCACTTTTTCTAAATTATTTATGGCACCACTTAACATATAATCTTTATGTCCTGGTCCTAAGCCTACTATGTAAATCTTCTTAAATTGTAAATTCTTATGTATAGTATTCATGAAAATCCCCCCTCGTCCATATTTAATATTGAACAATAGATAGTTTTATAAAATTTTCTTTTTACAACACTTTTAATTTTTTATATTTATTTAAGGGATTATAATTTAATATAAAACCTCTCCTAAATTAAATAATATGTAATAAAATCTAAGAATTGTATTGGCTTCACTTATTCTATAGAAGAGTATATTATTCCTTTTTCCATAGAATACATTACAATATCTGCTTTTATAGAATCATAGGTATATTGCTCTATTTTTCTTATTATTTTCTCCCCCAAATTTTTATAGAGCTTCTCGTAGCCTTCTCCTAATAAATTCACTGCACCCTCTGTGGTTTTTTGGTTATATATTTTAGTTACTAAATCTTTGTCATATCCCATAAGCGCTAATTCTAAAGCTAATGTTTCTAGTCTAGTATCACATATTCTACTATGGGTATTAAAACAGCCAGAAGCTATTTTAGATATTTTTCCTATATGACCTACTATAGTTACTTTCTCTAGTTTTCTTGCCATACAACAATTAAGGGCAAAACCCACATAATTGGACATTATGACCATATTATCTTCCTTTAAATTAACCTCTTTTGCCATTTTTTCTCCCATGTTACCAAATAAAAGTATTAATTCTTTTTCACCATGGCAGGTTTTTTGATTTATTTCTAATTCTATGGAGGCTTTCAGAGCATCTTCCGACATAGGCATTACTATTCCTGTTGTTCCTAATATGGATATTCCACCTATAATATTTAATCTTGGATTAAAGGTTTTTTTAGCTATCTCCTCTCCCCTTGGAACAAATATGGTTATTTCCACACCAGAATCCTTTGGTATTACCGATGTTACCTCTTTTTCTATCATGGAACGTGGAACTGGGTTTATAGCAGCTTCCCCTTTTTTTACATATAGGCCTTCACCACAAACTACTCCAACACCTTTTCCACCTTTCAAGGCATATCCACTGGACTTTTTTTCTACTCTTGCCCATATTTCTATTCCGTGGGTTATATCCGCATCATCTCCACCATCCTTTATAACTGCACATTCTACAGAATTGTCATCTATCACTATTTTTTCAATAGGAATGGTAAGTTCTATCCCTTTAGGAGTATCTATATTTATTTCTTTTAATTTTTTATTATAAAAAAGAGTTATAGCAGCTGCCTTAGCTGCCGCAGCTGCACAAGAACCGGTAGTATATCCGCATCTTAATTTTTTTCCATCACAATTTACATATAAATCTAGCATAAATCCTCCGAATTACATTTTGTTAATGCTATGAGTTCCTTTTTTCTTTTCACTAAAAAAGGATTTAACATTCTTATTCTTATTTAATAGTATTACTATAATTAAAGATATTAAAAACTCAACTAAAGCAAACCAATTGCCTACTCCAAACCTTCCACCTTCTATGCCATTTAATACGTCTAATAACATAAAAAACATACCAATAGACATCATTGCTGTTAGGATATTTTTAACAGTATTATTTCCCACACATAAAAAATAACATATAATTAAAGTCACAAATATACTCACTACTGATGCTATAGTAAATCCTTTAAAACTAAATTTTAATATGGCATCAGTAAAATCTCCATGTGGAACCTTTATATCTAAAAAGAAATTAGTTATTATAGCTAATATAAAATATACTATTGCAATAATATAAACTGTCCTTTGACCTTTTTTATAATTTCCCATGTTATCCACTCCATATAATCCATGCTTTATACTTACTTAAATTCCAATGTTAGCTAGTATCTATAATTTTTTATATAATATCCTTATTTTTGCTTTACCCACAGCTTAGCTTTTTCATCTATTTTTTTAATGAACCTATCCTTACCTTCACAATAAGAATCTATATCATATCTAAATTTGAAAGCTAGTTCCTTCTTTAACTCTTCATATTCTTTAGCTTCTTTTTTATGTTCTATCATATAGTCTCTAAAATTTATGTGCCTTTCTACTTCAGAATCACCTTTTTCAAATATATGAACATGGTGTGTTCTATAATACAATCCTTTTAAGAAAAATCTACGTCCTTTTATTCCATACTCGCCCTTTGGAATATATCCTAAAGACTTCATTTGTTCATTATAATTATCCACATTGTTAATATTTTCTACTTCAACTAAAATATCTATTATAGGTTTTGCATAAATACCTTCTATAGCTGTACTTCCGATATGATATATTTGGACTATTTCATCCTTCATTATGTTGTATATTTTTTCTGATTCTTTTTCATACTCTATTTTCCATTTAGAGTTGTGTGGAACTACTTCTATTATTCTAACTTGTTTTTCCTCACTCATATTTTAAACTCCTTTACATATCTTCTATCTACAACCATCTAATACTTGCTTTTAGTTATTTTATATAAAATTATTCTTATTACCCGTATGAATGTATTGTAAAATACTAAGATATTTCTTTTTTTGAAAAAATATAAGGTAAAAATTCTAAGTATATACCGAGTATAATTGCACCTAATACAATACTTGGTATATTATGCTTACCGAATCTTACATTTAATGATTGTTTGGCCATTTCTATCATAAATCCAATAATAATCAATCCTATAAATAAAAATTTTTTGTAATGCTTGTATTTTTTAATTTTATTTACTAATGCAACATGAATATTAATTTTTTCAATCATTTTTTCAACGCAGATAATTAAGACCATAAAAATTATAAAATGTAGCACTACCTTCATATTTATAATCTCCAATCAAATTTATTACTATTTAATGTATTCTTTATAACATATTAATTCTTATTTTTCTTAAATAAATTTGTTAACATGAATTTTATCAAAATCTAATTTTTCTTCACTTATAGGTTCCTTAACTTCATCTTTGTAGCCTATGGCTATTATAGATTCTACTTTATAATTCTCTTTTATGTTTAGTTTTTCTTTTATATAATCCTCCGCCATTTTATTTTCATCATAGCTTCTATTTCTTATTTGTGACCAGCAAGATCCTAATCCTAGAGATTCTGCTTCAAGTTGTAGTATTATAGAGGCTATAGATGCATCCTCTACCCATACATCACTTTTATCTTCATCTCCTAATATAACCACTGCTAAGGCTGCATCTTTTATAAAAATTCCTCCATGAGGTTTACATTTTGAAATATCACTTAAAGCTTCCTTATCTTTTAAAAATATAAACTCTAAAGGTTTTATATTTCTAGAGGATGGTGCTAAAAGTAATGACTTTTTTAGAGCTTCTACTTTTTCCTCTTCTATTGGCTTTTGTTGAAATTTTCTTATGCTTCTTCTTTGTTTTAATAAATCTAACATAATTTTATTTCCCTCCAGTTTTATTAAACTTAAAAATCCCATAAAGCTTTATTTACTTTTTTAAAATCATTAATAGATTTTAAATATTCAACTAAAGGTGCATAATTTCCTATTGAACATTTTGCTAGTGCTTTTCTATATAAATCCTCTGTATCCCAAGATATTATAAATAAAGGCAAGTTATTTTCTAACAGTTGTTTTAACATTAAAAACCTACCTATTCTACCGTTACCATCTTGAAGTGGATGAATCATTTCAAATCTAAAATGGAATTCTGCTATTATATCTAAATTTATAATTTTATTTTGATAATACCATGATATAAGATCTTCTAATTTGTATTCAACTTCATAAGGTTGAACTAGTTGTACATTAGTGTCTAAAATAGTATTAGGTATTTTCTTAAATACTCCTGAAAATCTACTTTCATAATCTGTTGTATTATACTTTAACATGCTATGTAAGTATTTTATATATCTCATATCAACCTTTTCATCCATAGTATCTATAATATAATCAAACACATAGGATGAATTCACAGTTTCTTGAACATCATCTAATGTATGCTTACCTTCAACAACATTTTTATCTAATAATAATGCAAGAGATTCAGTAGTAAATGTACTTCCCTCTATTTTATTTGAATGATATAAAAATTCATGTCTAAGCTTATAATAAATTGAGTTTTTTATATCCTTAGCTATCTTTATATTTTGTGTGAATTTATCCAATTAAATCCACTCCTTATATTTATTGTTTTTAATACATATATCCCTCTACATTACATCATGTTCTGTAAATACTGCCTCTTTCATAAATAATTCTACTTATTATATTAATAATTCCATAACCTTTTTTAATAGGTTTTGAAATTTCATACTTTCCCATGCTTAACTTTATTATATAATATTAACAATACTAGGATATATTATTTTCTAAACGTTACTTTAAATATATCATAAATTAACCATTGTAATTTTATGAACTATATATTTTTTTTCATAAAATATCTTTTATGATTCTCTGGACACTGATCTAATACGCCGAAGATTTCATATCCATGCCTAATGTAAAAATCCTTTGCTTGAAAATCAAAAGTATCTAAATGAATTAAGTGGCAATCTTTTTCTTTAGCTATTTTTTCTATTTCTTTTAAAAGTTTCGTACCTAATCCATCTTTTCTATATTCTTCTTTAACCCATAAAACATTTATATATATACAATTCCAACAATACATATTACTAAGTATTCCTGCAATAATTTCTCCATTTGTATCTTCAATAACTCTATTTATCCATAAAAGAGGAACTTCTTGTTTACCAGGAACCTTTGATAAGTTGTATTTAACTAGTCTATCTACAATTAAGTCTGCTTCCTCCTCACTATTACTTTCTCTAATAAAATAATTATTCATATTTCTACCCCCAAATTTATAAATATTTAACCTTCTCCTACTTCATCAATTAACCAGGGTGAATTTTTATCTTTTCTAATAAGAGTAAACCATGTTTCGTATGAACCACTATCCTGTGGTGTAATTGCGCCTGTTTTATATTTTACTTCATAATAAACTTTATAGATTATAATATTCTCTTCTTTTGCCTTAGTTATAGTTCCTCTTCCATTTTTAATATATCCCTCTTTATACTTTTGATCCTTTTCTTCTTTTATTGTATTTATCTTTTTATATTTGAAATCTTCAAATTAATATATTATGCAAAAGTAGTTTCTTTAACATCCGGAAGTATATCGTAAATTGAACACTTTATTTTTTCTTCAAAATAACCTTTTATTTCTATTGTTTTTTTCCACCTTGCAATAGTATATTCATTTACACCATATCTACAAGCAACATCAACAAACCTTTTTTCAAGCAAACAAAATCCTGTGGATAAAGCTAATGCATCGCTTAATTGTACTAATAGGTCATAGTCATCATAAACAGCAGAATTTATAATATTTTTAGTAAGCTCATATTCTTCTTTTGTAACATCCCATTTTCCTATTGCTGAATCAATATCTTGTATTATAAATGAATGTGTAACACAAATTTTAGCAACCTCATCCCAGCCTTGTTCCATACAATATTTATATCCAGCAATCATATGTCGTTCTGAAACTACTCCTACTCGTCTACCTATATCATGTAGCAATCCTAAAACATATGCTTTATCGCTATCCATATCTGTACAATGCTTTGCAATATTTTTACAAGCTAGAGCTACAAATTCAGAATGTTGTTTCCAAGGCCCCGGATTTAACTTTTCTGCCTGCTCAAGAACTTTTATTGCTGTATTTTTATCAGGATACTTCCTACACATAACATCACTCCTCTTAACACAAGTATAATTAATCTTCACTATAATTTGCCATACTAATTATGGGTAATTATTACTTATATGTCCGCTTTAATTAATTACAATGAATATATTTTATTTCTTGTTATTTTTTTTATTGGTGGCAATAATACTACAGAAAATAGCAGTACCTATTGCAATCCAGAGAGCAAGGTTCATTTGAAGTCATCCCCTCAAATTTACTATTTATCTTTCGGTAGATTGTAATATTTTCACAAACCCAAATTGTATTCATATTTTATTTACATGCCCCCCCGGGGGATAGATTCTATCTTTTTACTAACATATACATTAGTGCATTTACTATAGAAGCTGCCACATTACTTCCACCTTTTCTTCCTTTTATGGTTATAAATGGTATATCTAATTTTTCTAATTCTTTTTTTGATTCCGCTGCTCCTACAAAGCCTACTGGTACTCCTATTATAAATTTTGGATTTGCTTTTCCTTCTTTCATAAGTTCCATAAGCTTGTATAGTGCTGTTGGTGCATTCCCAAAAGCGAAAAATTCTATACCTTCCTCTGCTGCTAACTCTACTGCTGCCATGGATCTTGTTATTCCTCTGTCCTTTGCAATTAGAGCTACATCTTCTTTAGATACAAAACACTGAACTATAGAATTTAAATCCTTTAAAGCCTTTTTATTTATACCTGATAAAGCCATGTTGGTATCTGTATAAATCTTTGTACCCTTTTTAAGAATTTCTTTTGCTGCCTCTATGGCGCCTTCCTTTATATAGATTAAATCCTTATATTCAAAATCTGCTGTAGTATGTATTACTCTCTTTACTATCTTTAATTCTTCTTCAGAAAAATTATGTTCTCCCATTTCTTCTTCTATTATTTCGAAACTTCTTTTTTCTATATCCATTGGTTTTTTTATATAATCTTTCATAACTCTATCTCCCTACCTTTAAGCCTTAAACATATTAAATAAATATCATACAAACTCGAATTTACCATTTCATGGAATATCATATAAAATTCTGATTTTCCAGCCCAATATACTTAAATTGGACAATTAACCATTACCTCTCATAACTCTGCAAGGATTTCCATAAGCAATCTTATTAGAGGGAATATCCTTGGTAACAACACTACCTGCACCAATCACTACATTGTCTCCAATAGTAACACCTGGCATGATAATAACTCCACCGCCAATCCAAACATTGTTTCCAATTACAACTGGAGCTGTCTGTGTCTTGCAAAACTCAAAAGAACCATCTTCCTTAACTTCTCCAAATCTTTCTTGTGCATTTGTGGGATGAAATGCTGTATAAATTTGCACATTTGGAGCAATTAGGGCATTATTACCAATAATGATTTTATTATCATCTAAAAAAGTGCAATTCATGTTTACTTCACAATTGTTTCCCAAATATATGTTATTTCCATAATCTACGAAGAATGGTGCCGTTATCCAAAGATTAGCGCCTCGCCCTCCCAACAATTCTGTTAAAATCCTATTTTTCTGTTCCAAATTTTCAGAATTTGTTTGGTTATAGTCATGAACCAAGTTTTTTGCCCTATGCCATTGCGAAAGCAGTTCGCTATCTCCACAGTCATAAAGTTCTCCTGCCAACATTTTTTCTCTTTCAGTCATTTTAACTACCTCCACAAATTCCTATTTTTATAAGTTGAATAAAAATTAACTTTAGAATATATTATACTTTAATCCACCCTTTATCTACCCAATGTTGATTATCAACAGATAATGTCTTTTCTTTTTTAGCAACAGCCTGATGCATCATTTTAGTGATGGAAAATTTAATCCTTACTTTTATTCCCTTATGTGCTATACGCCTTTTTTTATATTTTTCAGCAAGCTTTTTTGTTTTTCTTATAATAATATTTTTACGCTTATTGGATAGTTCATTCCAAATAACACCCTCGAGCAATCCTATTCCTAATTTTCTAATATCAGAAACCCCTAGCCAAGATAAACTTGTTGCAATGTCTTTTTGCGCTCCACCATTAAATAAACCTATAGCATTTGTCAAAATTACAGCCCTTTTATTAAACATTCTTTCATCCGGTCTATGTACCATCCAATGCACACACAAATGATCAAGCAAACTTTTCATCTGGGAAGTAGTTCTTAGGGCATAAACAGGAGAAGTAAATATAAGCAAATTAGCATTTAAAATAGCATTCCAAATAGGCATAACATACTCTGCGTGAGGGCAAAACTGCTCACCTTTAAAGAAACAATTTTTACATCCACAGCAAAAATGAGGCAAATCTTTTGGCAAATAAAATTCTGTTATTTCATTTCCCTCACGCAAAATCTCTAAAAAATTCTCTTTTATATTATAGGTGCAACCTTTTATTTCAGTTCCATTTATCACAGTAATCTTCATATTATTCAACTTCCTTAAAACATAATTTATTTTTCTGTTATAAAAATAATCTAACTTACAAATTCCTATTTAAATTACTGAAATCTATCACTAATCAAAACCATTTCCTGATGACTCATCCTCTAAATCAAATTCCGCTTCACTAATTAAATTACAAATAAAATCTTTAAAATTATCTGCTAATTTAGTTATTGCATAATCATATTCCTGATCAATATGCACAACACTTGGTTCCCCTTTAGGTCCGCATTCCCTATAATCTAAAAATATCATATCATGTCCAGCTGATGGACAATCAGCTATTGCAACCCCAATATCAGGATATTCCCAATCTTCAATCCAAAATCTACTTCCAAATTCTCCACACAATGAACATGATTTGTCTAAAGCAATACTAAATAATCCTGTTATGCCTATGTGATCTTCTGCCCAGCTTGTAGGGGTTTCTGTACGAATAGCATCTTTCTTGAGAAGTCCTCCATTATGAATACGCATTAACTCTATATATGATTCAGGCAATTT
>Ga0129306_1002049_pt1 | contig 19402 bp, 8 predicted proteins | sample P827metagenome_FD_94438 | JGI IMG/M metagenome (GOLD analysis project Ga0129306, IMG submission 94438) | Capybara group fecal microbial communities from Wisconsin, USA - P827 metagenome | ecosystem: Host-associated > Mammals > Digestive system > Large intestine > Fecal | place: USA: Wisconsin... | reverse complement strand
GCTTGTCGTTATACTCGGACCATTGTGAATAACCAATCCACTATGATTCAGCAGCGAATCGCCAATGGTTATTGAACCGGCATCACTTAAATTTAACGTATTATTTAAATTAATTGCGATCTTCCCGTCAGTCACTGCGGTATTCAGGTTATCATTACCGCCCACAACCTCGACTTTTTCACCTAATGATTTTGTGACATTTAACCCATCCTGAGCCTGCAAACCAAAACCGCCACTAACTTGTGTAGTTAAATTAGTGATAGTTTGATTAGTGGCATTTAACTGGCTTAAATTCACCGCATCATTATCTGACGTACCGTTAGACACATTAGTAATTGTTTTATTCCCCGCATCAATACCTGTTGTCGCAACTTTAACATCACCGACGGTCAAACCGGTTCCATTTAAAACATTACCGCCAGTAGTCACACTATCTACGGTAATATTTTTCGCTAACGATAAACTCACGCCATTTTCTGTTGTAGAACTCACAATATTGCTGTCACCGGCAACGGCTAATTCACTACCCAAAGCATAGGTATTATTAGTAGTACCGTTACCGAATTTAATCCCTTTTGCGATATTCTGTGCATTTTGAGCAATATTCTGCGTATTGGTCGCAACATTTGTGTTGGTTGTATTCAACCCGTCATTTAAGATTTGAATCGCGTTTGTATTATTCGTGATATTTTGTGTATTGTTTGCCACAGTCACGTTTGTAGCATTCAAACCGTCTTTTACGGTATTAATCGTATTGGTATTATTGGTGATATTCTGTGCATTATTCGCCACATTAGCATTAGTTGCATTCAGCTGACTTACATTCACCGCATCATTATCCGACGTGCCGTTGGCTACATTAGTAATTGTTTTATTACCTGCATCAATGCCACTAGCAGTGATGCTGACATCACCAACCGTTAAACCTGTTGTGTTAAATACATTACCGCCGGCAGCCACACTATCTACGGTAATATTTTTCGCTAACGATAAACTCACGCCATTTTCTGTTGTGGTACTAATAATATTGCTGTCACCAGCAACGGCTAATTCACTACCCAAAGCATAAGTATGGTTAGTGGTTCCGTTACCGAATTTAATCCCTTTTGCGATATTGTCCGCATTTTTACTAATATTCTGAGCATTATTACTGATATTGGCAGTGTTATTTGCCACTGTCGCATTTGTCGTATTCAGTCCGTCATTTAATGTTTTAATCGCATCGGTATTATTGGTGATATTCTGTGCATTATTCGCCACATTAGCATTAGTTGCATTCAGCTGGCTTAAATTCACCGCATCATTATCTGAAGTACCATTAGACACATTGGTGATCTTGTGACTGCCGGCATCAATACCTGTTGTCAAGACTTTAACATCACCGACGCTCAAACCGGTTTCGTTTAAAACATTACCGCCCGCAGTCACGCTACTTACACTAATATTATCCGCCAAACTTAACTGTACACCACCGTCAATGGTTTCACTAACGATATTGTTATTACCTGCCGTGACATTTAATGTATCGCCCAACTGGTATTGTCTTGATTCTGTGCCGTTACCAAATCGAATTCCTTTTGCAATATTCTGCGTATTGGTCGCAACATTTGCGTTGGTTGTGTTCAACCCATCATTTAAGGTTTGAATCGCGTTTGTATTATTCGTGATATTTTGTGTATTGTTTGCCACAGTCACGTTTGTCGCGTTCAAACCGTCTTTTACGGTATTAATCGCATTGGTATTATTGGTGATATTTGCCGAATTATTCGCCACATTAGCATTAGTTGCATTCAGCTGGCTTACATTCACCGCATCGGTATCTAACGTACCATTAGCTACATTAGTAATTGTTTTATTACCTGCATCAATGCCACCAGCAGTGATGCTGACATCACCAACCGTTAAACCTGTTGTGTTAAATACATTACCGCCGGCAGTCACACTATCTACAGTAATATTTTTCGCTAACGATAAACTCACGCCATTTTCTGTTGTGGTACTAATAATATTGCTGTCACCGGCAACGGCTAATTCATCGCCTAAAGCATAAGTATGGTTAGTGGTTCCGTTACCGAATTTGATCCCTTTTGCGATATCTTCTGCGTTTTTGCTAATATTTTGCGTATTTTGCGTAATATTCTGTGTATTGGTCGCAACATTTGCGTTGGTTGTGTTCAACCCATCACTTAAGGTTTGAATCGTGTTTGTATTATTCGTGATATTTTGTGTATTGTTTGCCACAGTCACGTTTGTCGCGTTTAAACCGTCTTTTACGGTATTAATCGCATTGGTATTATTGGTGATATTGGCCGAATTATTCGCCACATTTGCATTAGTGGCATTTAACTGGCTTAAATTCACCGCGTCATTATCTGACGTACCGTTAGCTACATTCGCGATCTTCTGATCGCCGGCGTTAATACCTGTCGGTGTGATTTTTACACCGCCGACAGTCAAGCCGGTTGCGTTTAACAGGTTACCGCCCGCATTAAGCGTGGTGACATTCGCTGTGGTAAACGTGACATTATCGGTAGTCGATACTTTAATATCGCCGTTCGTTTCAGCCGTAATATTAATGTTCTTACCGTCAATGAAATTTAATGTATTATTCGTCTGATCAACGGTTTTCGCCGTTTGTCCGTCAACTTGCGCCGTCCAGGACTGCAACGCCGTATCCGCCTTGGCTAAGGAACTGTTAGCACTTTCGGTGAGGCTAACTACATAATCCGTCACCTTGCCGTTAACCGTACCGGTGACATTGACTTTATCGCTGCCGGTCACGGTGGTGGTTTTCTCAGAATCATTAATCGCTTTTGCCACTTGTTGTGCGGTCGCAAAAGTATCGCCGTTTTTCACCGCACTTACTGTGCCGTCGGTGGCGACAGCGAGATCAGATTGATTCACGGAATAGGTTACTGTTGCAGTACTGCCGGTAGAATCGACGGAAACATTCGCCGTGGTGCCCGTACCGTTGGCGAAATTCACATTATCACCGGAACGCACCACCTCTTTTTGCACAGCATTCTCCTGAATGTTCCATGCGGCGGCAGATGACGCATCGGAAACCGCCGCTTTCAATTGCGCAACGTTAACCGCATCGCTATCCGCCGATCCAGCCGCCACATTAATAATCTGCCGTTTTATCTCCGACGAACCGACACTGACCGCACCGGCGGATGCTTTAGTATTATTAATTGCTGTTTTTTGTGCTTCATCCGCCGTGGCCGGAATATAAGGTGAATAGCCGGCGACATCCCAAGAATTTCGATCCGCGACACTTCCGCTGCCGAGCGCCACACCATTTTGCACCGTCACCGACGCATTAGCCCCTAACGCCGTACCGTTGAGACCGTCACCGGAAACGGTACTGCCGTTACCAATCGCAATACCATAATTTTTAGACACATTACTGCCGTGTCCGATTGCAACGGCGCTCACCGCGTTGTCAGTCACATTACTTAACGAACCCAACGCCACGGAATATTGTCCGTTAACCGTAATATTATCCCCCACGGCAACCGCATTGCCGACAGACACCCGGCTATCCGAACCGACCGCCACGGTACTTTGTCCGGTGCTGGTAACGTTGGTGTTATTACCAATAGCGATTGAACCTTGCTGCGCTCCGGTCACACTGGCATTATTACCTAACGCGATCGAGCTGATTCCGGTAACATTTGACTGTTGCCCGATAGCAATCGCGCCGTTATTGGCGGATGTGCCCACGGCAGAACCATTACCGATCGCAATACCGCCTTGTGCGGCCTCCACTTTACTGGCGTTACCGATGGCAATCGCACTGCTGGTAACGCTATTTCCGATTGTGGCGCCCCGTCCTACCGCCAGACTGTCTTGTCCGCCCTGAATCGTGGACGAATCGCCGATCGCGGTATTATTGGCTTTGGCAGAGTCGGTAATTGTAGAATTATTGCCCAGTGCAATACCTGAATTCGCCACACTTGTAATCGTGCTGTTTTTACCGATGGCAATGGAATCCGCCGATTTTGCGCCGTCATTGTTATAGTTATTTCCACCAGTGCTGTTAACGCTGAAATAATGTACGCCGCTGTTTGCGGATACATTGTCAATTTTCGTATTCAAGAGGCTGGCGACACTATAAAGCTGGCTGCCGTTAATAGCATCCGTACTGGTTGCAGAAATTAAGCCCGGCGCAACATTCTGCACACGACGGGCGGCACTCGCGCTGCCGACACTGACGACGCCGGCAACCATCTCACCGCCGGCAAAGTTAAGTGTTTGCCCGCTGATGACGGAGCTGTCGGAGGTGTAGGATTTATTAATCCCTTTGGTAGTGGACGTTTCGGCAACATAAGCACTGCCGCTGCCCAGAAAAACGGAATCGGCCGTCGTTGTAGTCACATTATTGCCTAACACAAAGACATCATGGGTTTTAGCCGCACCGGCAACGTTATTGTTATTCCCGATGATCGCAACCCCGCTGGCATTGGCAACATTATTATTATGACCGAGAATATTCACGCCGCTGGCGACTTTATTATTTTGATCCGTGCCTGATATGGTATTTTTCACCCCGATCGCGACAGACTCATCGCCGGTAACATTCGTGTTGTAACCAATTGCAATCGCAGGCACTTCCGTATTGGCGTCATTATTGCCGCCTTGCGCCACCACGTTAGTCCCAATAGCGATATCTTTAACATTGCCCGATGTCACATTATAACCGGCGGCTAAAGAATAAGACCCGTTTGCGACCGAAACGGAACCCAGCGCCAAAGAATCATCCCCCTTTGCACTGGAGCTTGCACCGACCACCGTTGAATTGGTACCCAACGCCGTCGTATTATAGCCGACCGCGGTTGTCCGGTTTGTCAGTGCCGATGCCATAGCACCGATGGCCGTGGCTTCAATATTATTCGTGCTATTTATTAAAGATAAATTTGTTGTCCCTGACGTGCTGTTGCCATACCCCGCCATGGCGCCAATCCCGATTGCGGTAGAGCCCTGACTTAACGCCTGCGCATGCACCCCGACCACCACGGAACCTGTGCCGCTTGAAACCGATTGGCGGTACTTCTCGTTTACTCCGTCACGAAAATAACCGGGCGAAGAACTGATATTAAAGGTATAAACGTTATTGGAATCATCACCGCCGATGACAATTGCGCCCCATTCGGCCGTAAACGCATCATTACCGATTGCCATAGATTGCTGCGCATTGGCAGAGGCATTCGCCCCCAGCGCAAGCGCCTGTATGCCGGTGGCGGTCGCATTGGCACCGATCGCGGTCGCACCGTTGGTATCCCCGCCGTAACTGGTTGCAGTGGCATTATAACCAAAGGCTATAGCGGACATACCGTTACTGGTCGCATTCACGCCGATCGCTGTTGAGTTCACGCCTTGTGCGGTGGAATTGTAACCCATGGCAATCGCATCCCGCTTCTGAGCTGTAGCCAAGCTACCGATGGCAATGGAATCTGTGGCTGATGCCGTAGAATTAAAACCAAATGCAATTGTTCCGGTACCACTGGTTGAGGTATTGGTGCCGATAGCAATAGAGTCATTATTAGTTGTTGTAGAGTTATAACCAATCGCAATAGAATTAGTACCGCCAGCGGTAGCCGTACCGGTATTATAAGGATACAGACCTCGCATAGTATCCATTGATATTGCGGCATTGACGCTCGATGAGAATGAAATTAAAGAAAAAGCGACCGCACTTAATTGACCGGCGAAGCGGAATACCGACAGGCGGCTTTTGGCTCCGTCAGAAACGGATGATTTAATTTTACCGCGATTATTTGCCAATTCGGAGACAACAACAAAACTTTGCGTAGTATGATTCCAGATAACTTTAAAAACTTTATTCATAAATACATTCCTTTAAATTCAATAAACAAAATAAGCGCTTCCCTTTATTTCAAAGGGTATGTACGTTAATAAAAATGAGAAAAAAAGATTAACTGCGTGACAAATATCACTCGATAAAAATAATGCAATTCACTAATTCATATACCAAACAATGAACGATTTTTTTAATATCTTAATTCGCGAGAATAAATCGCCATTTAAGTCAGATTTAAAAATCCGACTTAAATGGCGATTTAACCTAAAATTAATACCGAAGATATTCCTTTACTGATTAATGTTAATTTATCCAAACCGTTTAAACGATTTATAATAAATAACCACTTTCCTTAAAAAAAACGTAAATAATTTTCCGTTTACAATAAAAAACCACTTTAAATATATTCATTGAAAATACATTTATAAGTGGCTGTTTACCTAAACGTCATAATATGTAACACCTTAATACAAAACAACATAACTTGTATAAAACATACGATATTTACAATGTATTAGAATAGGTTCGCGCCAGTGCGCCAGTGCGCCAGTGCGCCAGTGCGCCAGTGCGCCAGTGCGCCAGTGCGCCAGTGCGCCAGTGCGCCAGTGCGCCAGTGAAATATAATTGAATTAAAACTTTTGTCAATACCGGGTTCTACTTAATTCGAGTTATACACACAATTCTTTACCAAACTTTACACAAACTGACAAATATTTAATGTATTTTTTATCTTTAATATATTCTCTTAAAAAAACTCCAGTATGCCGTCTATTATTTTATATCAAACTGATTGACACTTCATTTGAATAAAATAATCCATATGAAAATAATTTTTATCAGCACGTTTACCTGCCTATTTTTTAAATTTAATATTTCGTTACATAAAAAAACCGCACTTTAATCACTTAAAGTGCGGTTCGAATTTAAAAAGATTTCAGCGTCTATTCCGCGTCATCGGCCATATTTAACATTTCCGCCAGACTGGCTGTGGCATCGTCTGCGGTAAAGGTAAATTCGGCGGCGATTTCCTCATCGTCAATCGCAGACAGCTTAGTCGGCGCATCCGCTTCGACAATACCTGCCGCACGGTTTTTCACGCGGTTCTGATGGTAAGCGAAACCGGTACCGGCCGGAATTAAGCGGCCGACAATCACGTTTTCTTTCAGACCGCGTAATTCATCACGTTTTCCGGCTACGGCGGCTTCCGTCAGCACGCGGGTAGTTTCCTGGAACGAGGCGGCGGAAATAAAGGATTCCGTCGCCAGTGACGCTTTGGTAATACCCAGCAATTCGCGTTCAAATTCTACCAACGGTTTGCCTTCCGCTTCGCGTTTGCGGTTCACGATTTTCACGCGCGCCACTTCCACTTGCTCGCCTTCTAAGAATTCGGAATCGTAAGCGTTGGTGATGATCGCTTTACGCAACATCTGGCGCACGATAACTTCGATATGTTTATCGTTAATTTTTACCCCTTGCAGGCGGTAAACTTCCTGCACTTCGTTGACGATATAATCCGTCACCGCGTGCACGCCTCGCAAACGTAAAATATCGTGCGGGGTTTCCGCGCCGTCGGAAATCAGATCGCCGCGCTGTACCATTTCACCTTCAAATACGTTGAGCTGACGCCATTTCGGAATCATTTCTTCGTACACTTCGCCTTCAGCCGGCGTAATCAATAAGCGGCGTTTACCTTTGGTTTCTTTACCGAAGGAAACAATACCGGAAATTTCCGCCAGAATCGCCGGTTCTTTCGGTTTACGCGCTTCAAACAAGTCGGCAACGCGCGGCAGACCACCGGTAATATCCTTGGTACCGACGGATTCCTGCGGAATACGCGCCAGCGGTTCACCGATCGACACTTCCGCACCGTCATCCAGCGTTACGATCGCTTTACCCGGTAAGAAATACTGCGCTAAAACATCCGTACCCGGAATAAAGATATCGTTACCTTTGGCATCAACCAGTTTCAAGGCCGGACGCAAGTCTTTCCCTGCGGTCGCACGTTCACCCACATCCTGCACTACAATGGAAGATAAACCGGTCAGCTCATCGGTTTGACGGGTAACGGTCAGACCGTCAACAATATCCACGAATTTCACGAAACCGCTCACTTCGGAAACCACCGGCATGGTATGCGGATCCCAGTTCGCCACCACTTCGCCGGCGGTTACATCCTGACCGTCGCCTTTGCTCAGCACGGCACCGTAAGGCACTTTATAATGTTCTTTGGTACGGCCGAAGGTGTCAATAATCGTCATTTCGGTATTACGCGAAGTTAATACCAGCTTACCGTCTTTGTTGGTAACGGATTTCACGTTCGCCAAGCGCAACGTACCGGTATTTTTTACCTGAACGCTGGATTCTTTCGCCGCCGCGGACGCCGCACCACCGATATGGAAAGTACGCATGGTCAACTGAGTACCCGGTTCACCGATAGATTGCGCGGCAATTACGCCAACCGCTTCACCCTGATTAATCAAATGCCCGCGCGCCAGATCGCGTCCGTAACATTTCGCACAGACACCGAAATCGGTATTACAGGTAACGACCGACCGCACTTTGATGCTGTCCACGGAATTTTCATCAATCAGATCACACAGTTTCTCATCCAGCAACGTATTACGCGGAATCAATACTTCTTCGGTACCCGGTTTGAGAATATCTTCCGCCGCCACACGACCCAATACGCGATCGCGCAACGCTTCTTTTACATCACCGCCTTCGATTAACGGAGTCATGACGATACCTTCGTGCGTACCGCAATCATCTTCGACGATAACCAAATCCTGCGCCACGTCAACCAAACGACGGGTCAGATAACCGGAGTTTGCCGTTTTCAATGCGGTATCCGCCAGCCCTTTACGCGCACCGTGCGTGGAAATAAAGTATTGCAGTACGTTCAGCCCTTCACGGAAGTTCGCGGTAATCGGCGTTTCGATAATCGAGCCGTCCGGACGAGCCATCAGACCGCGCATCCCCGCCAGCTGACGAATCTGTGCCGCAGAACCACGCGCCCCGGAATCCGCCATCATAAAGATACTGTTGAAAGAAGCCTGTTTTTCCGGCTGACCGTCACGGTTGATCACCTCTTCGGTGGACAGATTTTCCATCATCGCTTTGGCAACCCGTTCATTCGCCGCCGCCCAAATATCGATCACTTTGTTATAGCGCTCGCCGGCGGTCACCAGACCGGACTGGAATTGCTCCTGAATTTCAGCCACTTCTTTTTCCGCCGCAGAAATAATTTCGTATTTCTTCGCCGGGATCACCATATCGTCGATACCGACGGAAGAACCGGAGCGTGCCGCATAGGCAAAACCGGTGTACATAATCTGGTCGGCAAACAGCACGCTGGCTTTCAGCCCCAGACGACGGTAACTTTCGTTAATTAATTTCGAGATCGCTTTTTTGCCCAATGTCTGGTTAAACAGTTTGAACGGCATGCCTTTCGGCGCAATCATCCATAAAATCGCACGACCGATTGTGGTCTCCACCAAATTGGTTTGCGGCACAAATTCGTCCGCGGCATTTTTCACATATTCGGTGATCCGCACTTTAACGCGGGAATGCAGTTCCACCTGACCGGTACGATAGGCTTTTTCCGCTTCGCGCGGGTCTTGCAGCAACATGCCTTCGCCTTTACCGTTGACTTTATCGCGGGTCATGTAATACAGCCCCAGCACCACGTCTTGCGACGGCACGATAATCGGCTCGCCGTTGGCCGGCGATAAAATGTTGTTGGTGGACATCATTAACGCACGCGCTTCCAATTGCGCTTCCAGCGTCAACGGCACATGAACCGCCATTTGGTCACCGTCGAAGTCAGCGTTGAACGCCGCACACACCAACGGATGCAACTGAATCGCTTTACCTTCGATTAAAATCGGTTCAAACGCCTGAATCCCCAAACGGTGCAATGTCGGCGCACGGTTTAACAGAATCGGATGTTCGCGGATAACTTCAGCCAGAATATCCCACACGATCGCATCTTCGCGTTCTACCATTTTTTTTGCCGCTTTGATGGTAGTGGCAAAACCGCGGCTTTCTAATTTGGCATAAATAAACGGACGGAACAGTTCCAGCGCCATTTTTTTCGGTAAACCGCACTGGTGTAAATGCAGATACGGCCCGACGGTAATTACGGAACGGCCGGAATAGTCCACACGTTTACCGAGCAGGTTCTGACGGAAACGCCCCTGTTTACCCTTGATCATATCCGCCAGCGATTTCAGCGGACGACGGTTTGAACCGGTGATGGCGCGACCGCGACGACCGTTATCTAAAAGCGCATCAACAGATTCCTGCAGCATGCGTTTTTCATTACGCACGATAATATCCGGTGCGATTAAATCCAGTAAGCGTTTTAACCGGTTGTTACGGTTGATGACGCGACGATACAAATCGTTCAGATCGGAGGTGGCAAAACGGCCGCCGTCCAACGGCACCAACGGACGCAAATCCGGCGGCAGCACCGGCAATACGGTCATCACCATCCATTCCGGTTTATTGCCGGACTGGATAAAGGCTTCCAGTAATTTCAAACGTTTCGTGATTTTTTTGCGTTTGGTTTCGGAATTGGTTTCCTGCAATTCTTCACGCAGGGTTTCGCATTCCTGTTCCAAATCCATATCGCGCAACAGAGCCTGAATGGCTTCCGCGCCCATTTTGGCATCGAATTCGTCAGCCCAGCGATCTTCCGCATCCATATATTGTTCTTCGGTCAGCAGCTGACCTTTTTCCAGATCCGTCATGCCCGGTTCGATAACAATATAGGATTCAAAATACAGCACGCGTTCGATATCGCGCAGCGGCATATCCAGCAATAAACCGATACGCGACGGCAGCGATTTTAAAAACCAGATATGTGCGACCGGCGAGGCCAGTTCGATATGCCCCATGCGTTCACGGCGCACTTTCGCCTGCGTCACTTCAACGCCGCATTTTTCACAGATGACGCCGCGGTGTTTCAAACGTTTATATTTACCGCATAAACATTCATAATCTTTTACCGGCCCGAAAATACGCGCGCAGAACAAGCCGTCACGTTCGGGTTTGAATGTACGATAATTAATGGTTTCCGGTTTTTTAACTTCACCGTATGACCAGGAACGGATCATATCGGGTGAGGCTAATCCAATTTTAATCACATCAAAATCTTCGGAAGTTTTTGATTGCGTTTTTAAAAACTTAACTAAGTCTTTCACAGATTTGCTCCTGTCGGAGTTAAACTTATTCAAGTGCGGTCAAAATTTTTAACATTTCCACCGCACTTGGGCGTACTTTCAAAGTGTTACATGTCGTAACCGACAAACTCAGCGCTTCCCGAACCGCGCGCGCATCGGCGCCGGCCGGGAAGATTGGCTACTCTTCGTCCAGATCAATATTGATCCCGAGGGAACGGATTTCTTTCATAATAACGTTGAAAGATTCCGGCGTACCCGGATCCATCTGATGCGTGCCGCCGACGATATTTTTATACATCTTGGTACGGCCGTTCACGTCATCGGATTTCACGGTTAGCATTTCCTGCAACGTGTAGGCGGCGCCGTATGCTTCCAGCGCCCATACTTCCATTTCACCGAAACGCTGACCGCCGAACTGCGCTTTACCGCCCAACGGCTGCTGCGTAACCAGACTGTAAGAACCGGTCGAACGCGCGTGCATTTTGTCATCCACCAAGTGGTTCAGTTTGAGCATGTACATATAACCGACGGTAACCGGACGCTCGAATTTTTCACCGGTACGCCCGTCATACAGGGTAATCTGACCGGAAGTCGGCAAACCGCCCAGCGCCAACAGACCTTTGATTTCTTCTTCGTGCGCACCGTCAAATACCGGTGTCGCCAGCGGCATACCTTTACGCAGGTTCTGCGCCAGTCGCATCACTTCTTCATCGGTAAAGGTGGTTAAATCCACAACCTGCGAACCGCCGCCCAAATCATAGGCTTTCTGGATATAGCCGCGCAGTTTTTCCACATCCTGTTTTTGTTTGATCATCGCGTTGATCTGATCACCGATACCTTTCGCCGCCAGACCTAAGTGGGTTTCCAGAATCTGACCGATATTCATACGCGACGGTACGCCCAACGGATTCAATACTATATCCACCGGCTGACCGTTTTCATCGTACGGCATATCTTCGATCGGGTTAATTTTGGAGATCACCCCTTTGTTACCGTGACGACCCGCCATTTTATCACCCGGCTGGATCTGACGTTTCACCGCAAGGTAAACTTTCACTACTTTCAATACGCCCGGCGCCAAATCATCACCTTGAATGATCTTGCCGCGTTTTACTTCCAGTTTGTGTTCGAATTCTTTGCGTAATTCTTCGTATTGTTCCGCCAGCTGCTCGAGCTGATTTTGTTTCGCTTCATCGGCTAATGTTTGTTCCAGCCATTTGCTGCGCTCCAGTTTATCCAGCTGTTTGGCATCAGCGCCGCCGGCAATCAAGACATTGCGCACACGGGCAAATAAACCGGCTTCCAGAATTTCAAGCTCTTCCACCAGATCTTTTTTCGCCTGTTTTAATTGCATTTCTTCAATTTCAAGCGCCCGTTTGTCTTTTTCCACGCCGTCGCGAGTGAATACCTGCACGTCGATTACCGTACCGGAAACGCTGTTCGGCACACGTAAAGAAGAGTCTTTAACATCGGAGGCTTTTTCACCGAAAATCGCGCGTAACAATTTTTCTTCCGGCGTTAACTGGGTTTCGCCTTTCGGCGTGACTTTACCGACCAGAATATCTCCGCCGCGCACTTCCGCACCGATATAGACAATACCGGATTCGTCCAGTTTGCTTAACGCCGCTTCCCCGACATTCGGGATATCGGCGGTAATTTCTTCCGAACCCAGTTTGGTATCGCGCGCCACACAGGATAATTCCTGAATATGAATCGTGGTAAAGCGATCTTCCTGCACCACACGTTCGGACACCAACATGGAGTCTTCAAAGTTATAACCGTTCCACGGCATGAACGCCACGCGCATATTCTGACCCAGCGCCAGTTCGCCCAAATCGGTGGACGGGCCGTCGGCCAGAATTTCGCCGCGCTCAATCGGTTCGCCCAATTCCACGCAAGGAATCTGGTTGATACAGGTGTTTTGGTTGGAACGGGTGTATTTGATCAGGTTGTAAATATCAATACCCGCTTCGCCGGCGACGGTTTCGTCTTCATTGACTTTCACCACGATACGCGAGGCGTCCACATATTGGATGGTACCGCCGCGTTTTGCCACTACCGCCACACCGGAGTCCAGCGCCACCGGTTTTTCCATACCGGTACCGACCAACGGTTTATCCGCGCGCAGCGTCGGCACGGCCTGACGTTGCATGTTCGCACCCATCAAGGCACGGTTCGCATCGTCGTGTTCAAGGAACGGAATCAGTGCCGCCGCCACGGAGACCACCTGCTGAGTGGAAACGTCCATATAATGAATTTCTTCCGGACGATATAAACCGGACTCACCGTATTCACCGCGACAGGTAACGAATGCGTCGGTAAAACGTAAATTTTCGTCCAGATTGGAGTTGGCCTGCGCAATCACATATTTGCCTTCTTCAATTGCCGACAGATATTCGATTTCTTCCGTAACCTGACCGTTAATCACTTTACGATACGGTGTTTCTAAAAAGCCGTAGTCGTTGGTACGCGCATACACCGACAATGAGTTAATCAAACCGATATTCGGCCCTTCCGGCGTTTCGATCGGACAAACACGGCCATAGTGCGTTGCGTGTACGTCACGCACTTCAAAGCCGGCACGTTCACGGGTTAAACCGCCCGGGCCCAGTGCGGAAATACGCCGTTTGTGGGTAACTTCCGACAGCGGATTGTTCTGATCCATAAACTGAGACAGCTGGGAAGAACCGAAAAATTCCTTCACTGCGGCTGAAATCGGTTTGGCGTTGATTAAATCCTGCGGAGTGATCGCATCCAGATCGCCTAATGACAAACGCTCTTTCACCGCACGTTCCACACGCACCAAACCGATACGGAACTGATTTTCCGCCATTTCGCCGACAGAACGGATACGACGGTTGCCCAGATGGTCAATATCGTCCACTTCACCGCGACCGTTACGGATGTCGATTAATTTTTTCATCACGCTGACGATATCTTCTTTGCTGAGAATACCGCTGCCGGTTGTTTCTTCAATGCCTAAAGAGCGGTTGAATTTCATCCGACCGACGGCGGAAAGATCATAGCGTTCCTGTGAGAAGAATAAGTTATCGAACAAACCTTCGGCGGCTTCTTTTGTCGGCGGCTCGCCCGGACGCATCATACGGTAGATTTCCACCAGTGCGCTTAAACGATCGCTGGACGGATCAACGCGTAAGGTTTCCGAAATATAAGGGCCGTAATCCAAATCATTGGTGAACAGGGTTTCGATGGTGGTATAGCCTGCCTGCGCCAGTTTGGCCAACAATTCCAAGGAAATTTCCATATTGGCGGGACAAATCAGTTCGCCGGATTCTAAATCCACATAATCTTTTGCCGCCACTTTACCGACGATATATTCGGTCGGCACTTCAACCTGAGTGACCTGATCTTTTTCCAGCGCGCGGATATGACGGGCGGTAATGCGACGACCGCGTTCCACATATACTTTTCCGTTGGCTTCAATATCGAAAGATGCGGTTTCGCCGCGTAATCTTTCCGGCACCAAGGTCATTAATAATTTATTGCCCTGAATTTCAAACTGGATTTTGTCAAAAAACAGATCCAGAATTTCTTCCGTGCTGTAATTTAATGCACGCAAGATAATGGTTGCCGGCAATTTACGACGGCGGTCGATACGGGCATATAAATTGTCTTTCGGATCAAACTCGAAATCCAGCCATGAGCCGCGGTAAGGAATAATGCGTGCGTTATACAGCACTTTACCGGATGAGTGGGTTTTACCTTTATCGCTGTCGAAAAAGACGCCGGGACTACGATGCAGCTGCGACACGATAACACGCTCGGTACCGTTAATTACAAAGGTACCGTTATCGGTCATCAGCGGGATTTCGCCCATATATACTTCTTGTTCTTTAATATCTTTAATGGTGCCGGGCGCCGCATCTTTATCATAGCTGACCAAACGTAATTTTACGCGTAACGGCGCAGCGAAAGTGGTGCCGCGAATCTGACATTCTCTGACATCGAACACCGGTTCGCCCAATTGATAACTGACATATTGTAGCTCGGTATTTCCGTTATTGCTTACAATCGGAAAAACGGAACGAAACGCCGCTTCCAGACCTTGCTGGCCTTCCGGGTCGCGTTGAATGAATTTATCGAAAGAATCGAGTTGAATGGTTAATAAATAAGGGACATTTAAAACTTGCGGACGTTTGCCGAAGTCTTTACGAATACGTTTTTTCTCGGTATATGAGTAAACCATAGGGTTCCTCTGCTTGCTGTTCAGTGACCCAATCGTACCTGCATCAGAGATGCGAAAGCCGTACGACAATGATTAACCGTTAATAATGACCGCACTCTGAACCTTACTTCTGTAGTGGGACGATAACTCAAAATAAAGACTTAATCTTGAGTAAGATAGAAACCATAACGGCTAATGTATTCCTATCCTGGGATAACACAAAAGGCTAGACGAAATATTCATCTAGCCGGGAATGCGAAATTCGGACGGATGATTATACAAAAACTGCCGGCTTAAGGCAATAAAATTCATTAATAAATTTCCCAAAAGTGCGGTGATTTTTTCCGCCGTTTCGGCAAACCGGCCGGTTTGTCAATCCCGGTTTATCCTGTCGCTGAAAATAAAAAAGCCAACGATCTCCCGTTGGCTTTCTCGCATCTGCAAGTAAAATCAGTAATTATTTGATTTCTACCTGTGCGCCCGCTTCTTCTAAAGATTTTTTCAGTTCTTCAGCTTCAGCTTTAGCGATGCCTTCTTTCAATACTGCAGGTGCAGATTCAACTAAGTCTTTCGCTTCTTTCAAGCCTAAACCTGTTGCACCGCGAACCGCTTTAATGACTGCAACTTTGTTTGCACCAGCTGCGGCAAGAACCACATCGAATTCAGTTTTTTCTTCAGCGGCTTCAGCCGGACCAGCTGCAACAGCAACCGCCGCAGCGGCAGCAGAAACACCGAATTTTTCTTCCATTGCAGAAATTAATTCTACGATTTCAGTGACAGATTTAGAAGCGATCGCTTCAATGATTTGTTCGTTAGTTAATGACATAACAATCAATTCCTAAAGTAAATAAATTAAACCAGTTAAGAAACGCTTGGATTAAGCCGCTTCCTGTAATTTGTCGCGGTATGCCGCAAGTGTGCGTACAAGTTTGCCTGCCGCAGCTTCTTTCATAGTACCCATTAAACGTGCAATTGCTTCTTCGTAAGTCGGTAATGTTGCTAAGAATTCAACATCTTGGATCTTACCTTCAAAGGCGGCACCTTTAATTTCAAACTTATCGTTTGCTTTTGCGAAATCTTTGAATAAGCGCGCTGCCGCACCCGGATGTTCGTTAGAAAACGCGATAAGTGTCGGACCGACAAAGGTATCTTTCAGACACTCGTAATCTGTTCCTTCAACCGCACGACGTAATAAAGTATTACGCACCACACGGATTGAAACGCCAGCCTCACGAGCCGTTTTACGCAATTCGGTCATTTTATCAACGGTAACGCCGCGGGAATCCGCGATAACCGCCGATAGGGCACCTTTGGCTGCGTCATTTACTTCGGCAACAATCGCTTGTTTGTCTTGAAGATTTAATGCCATTGGCTGTTAGCTCCTGAATACACTCCGATTGCTCGGAATAAAATTACCCGATACACAACATCGGGACGGATTAGGTGCACAGAAGCAAGAAAAATTCTTATTCTGTATCACCATCTACGTAGGATAATTAAGACCGAAACCGGATTTACGCGATTTCAATCCCCTACGGTCTTGGACGGGGCTTGATAAAGGTCAAGCACCATCAGAACATTATGCCTGAAAGGCATAAATGAGGGCGTGTATTATATATACAATGCACACCCTTGTAAAGCAGGATACGGATTATAAGCTGGCGTGATCCACCGCAACACCAGCACCCTGTGTGGTAGAAAGACTGACTTTCTTAATAAAGATACCTTTTGCGCTGGCAGGTTTTGCTTTGTTCAGCGCGGCGAGTAACGCCTGTAAGTTCTCTTTTAAATGCTCCGGTGAGAAATCCGCTTTACCGATAGTGGTATGGATAATACCGTTTTTATCATTGCGGTAACGAACCTGGCCGGATTTTGCGTTTTTAACCGCTTCAGCCACATTCGGTGTAACCGTACCGACTTTCGGGTTCGGCATTAAGCCGCGAGGACCTAAGATCTGACCTAACTGACCGACCACGCGCATCGCATCAGGGGATGCGATAACAACGTCGAAATTCATTTCGCCTTTTTTGATCTGTTCGGCCAAATCTTCCATACCCACTAAATCCGCACCGGCTTCTTTAGCGGCGTCAGCGTTCGCACCCTGTGTAAATACGGCGACACGCACGGAACGACCGGTACCGTTCGGCAGTACGGTTGCGCCGCGAACATTCTGATCGGATTTACGCGCATCAATACCCAGATTAACGGCGACATCAACGCTCTCAACGAATTTTGCCGTAGCAAATTGTTTTAATACGGCGATCGCTTCATTGATTTCATAAACTTTGTTGGAATCAACGCCGGCTTTAATCGCTTTCATACGTTTAGTTAGTTTAGCCATTGATTAGTCCTCCACTACCAGACCCATTGAACGTGCAGTACCTTCAATAGATTTCATCTTGGTTTCAACAGTCGCACCAGTCATATCAGCTGCTTTAACTTCAGCGATTTCACGCACTTGCGCACGGGTTACTTTACCGACTTTTTCTTTGTTCGGTTTACCTGAACCGGATTTTACGCCCGCCGCTTTTTTCAGCAATACGGCCGCCGGAGGGGTTTTTGTCACAAAGGTGAACGAACGGTCCGCATAAACGGTGATTACAACCGGAATCGGCAAGCCTTTTTCGAGGCTTTCGGTACGCGCATTGAACGCTTTACAGAATTCCATGATGTTCACACCCTGCTGACCCAAAGCCGGACCGACCGGTGGTGAAGGATTTGCCATACCTGCCGCAACCTGCAGCTTAACGTAGGCTTGTACTTTTTTTGCCATTTTAGTTTCCTCTTAATGGGTAATAACGCTATTGCTAGCTCCCCTGTGTTTACGAAAGGCCGTATTCTAATCAAACACGACCTCTATTTCAAGTAAAATTATCGCCGCTTCGTTCGCCCGCACCGCCTGCCGTCAGGTCAAAAGTGCGGTCGAAAATTAACGCGTTTTTTCTACCTGACCGAATTCCAGTTCAACCGGTGTGGCACGACCAAAAATAGACACGGACACTTTGAGCCGGCCTTTTTCGTAGTCCACTTCTTCCACCGTGCCGTTGAAATCGGCAAACGGCCCTTCGGTAACCCGCACTTCTTCGCCCGGTTGGAACATGGTGCGCGGTTTCGGTTTATCGGAATTCTGCTCAAGACGATTTAAAATAATATCCGCTTCACGATTACTGATCGGCGCCGGTTTATCCGGCGTTCCGCCGATAAAACCCATCACACGCGGCACACTGCGCACCAGCTGCCAGGTGTAATCGTTCATTTCCATTTGCACTAATACATAGCCCGGAAAATACTTACGTTCACTTTTACGGCGTTTACCGCCGACATTCTCAACCACTTCTTCCGTCGGCACTAAAACTTCGCCGAACTGATCTTCCATCTGATGAAGTTTAATATATTCACGCAAAGTTGCGGCCACACGCCCTTCAAAACCTGAAAAGGCCTGTAACACATACCAACGTTTTTTTGCTGCATTTTCCGTCATCTTAGAACCTCAAATCCGTCAAAAATGTAACTACCGATACGATAATCGAATCCAATCCCCACAAAATGAGTGATACGACCACCGTGACGCCCATCACAATCAAGGTTGTCTGCATTGCTTCCTGACGGGTAGGCCATACGACTTTTCTTAATTCCGTTCTGGAATCCTTCAAAAATCCGCGCGCTCTAGTACCTTGATTGGTTACCGCCGCAATACCCAGCGCGGCAAGCAGTAACACAACAACAGCGACGACACGCACGGGAGCCGAAAATTGCTCGACCAAATAAATATTACCTAATGCAGCAGTGGCAATGACAAGCACTACAAGCAGCCACAAAACGTTATTTGCCCCTTTGGATTTTTGCTCATCCACGATTTCCGGAGCATTTTTCTTTTTATCAATCTCTAACGCCATAATTTAATCCATTATTCAACTGTTAACACAGGGATCCGCTTTGAACGCGTGATTGTAGCACTTTCTGATTTTATTGCCTATCAAAAATATCCGCTTTTACGACATATTTTTATGCCATAACAAAAAGGGTATCTTTCGATACCCTCTTGATTTCGTCCGTTCGCTTGATTATTTAATAATCTTCGCCACTACGCCCGCACCTACTGTACGGCCGCCTTCACGAATCGCGAAACGTAAACCTTGGTCCATCGCAATCGGGTGAATCAGGCTGACTGTCATTTTGATGTTATCGCCCGGCATTACCATTTCCACG
>Ga0129306_1002047_pt1 | contig 19424 bp, 19 predicted proteins | sample P827metagenome_FD_94438 | JGI IMG/M metagenome (GOLD analysis project Ga0129306, IMG submission 94438) | Capybara group fecal microbial communities from Wisconsin, USA - P827 metagenome | ecosystem: Host-associated > Mammals > Digestive system > Large intestine > Fecal | place: USA: Wisconsin... | reverse complement strand
GGTAACCCATTAGTTGCTTTATTAGCAGCATTCGTCTTAATCGGATTAGGTTTAAAACGTAGAGAAGAAGAATAAACAGTTTTTAGGAGATTTATAATCTCCTTTCTTTTATTTTTTTAAAATTTAACCTTTTTTCTTTTTTTATATTTTTTACAATTCTTGTTTTTTAATCATACAATACTTAGTTCGTATTATATGAAATTATTTTTAAATATTTATAGATTAAATTATTTTTAGCAATGTTACAATCTAAAGATTTATAAATAGATTTAACAAATATTAATTTTATGAAAAGATTTTTTAAATTAGTTGAGAAATATTTCTTTATAATTATTCTAATAGCTGTATTTATTGCTGTAACCATTCCAAATTCATTCAATTGGGTTATGGAAGAGTTTATGGGAGTGAATATAATAAATGTTCTTTTAGGAATCATTCTCTTTGGAATGGGTACAACATTAAAAATAGATCACTTTGTAAATGTATTCAAAAGGCCTAAAGAGATTTTAATTGGAGTCAGTGCCCAATATTTGCTGATGCCTCTTATAGCATTTGCAATTGCAAGTCTCTTCCACTTGAATGAAGCATTGACTGTTGGTCTTGTTCTTGTTGGAACAGTTCCAGGTGGAACAGCATCAGATGTAATCACATTCCTTGCAAAGGGTGATTTGGCGCTTTCAGTATCTCTTACTGCAGTTTCAACAGTCATTTCACCTATCTTGACTCCTATAATTACATTGATTCTTATTGGAAATACCATTGCATTCAATCCTGTGGATATGTTCATTTCAATAGTTCAGATTGTAATTATTCCAATAGCTTTAGGATTGTTCCTCAATTATAAGTTCCCAGACTTTTGTGATGAATTAAAGGATTATTTGCCTGCATTGTCCGCAGTTGTAATAGCAATAATCGTTGCAGGAGTGATTGGTGTAAACAAGGAAGCAATAATAAGTTCCTCTCTTGTAATAATTGCAGTGATTGTTTTGCAATATTTCATAGCAATGGCTTTAGGATTTATAATAGCTTATCTCTCTGGAATGAAGAGAAAGCAGATGGTCACCATTGCAATTGAACTTGCTTTCCAGAATTCAGGTTTATCTACAAGTCTTGCTAAAACACATTTCCCTGCATTGACTTTAGCAACAGTTCCTGGAGCATTATATTCTGTTTGGCAAAACTTTGCAGGATCAATTCTTGCATATATCTTTACAAAATATTTTAGTAATGAAGAGTAATTGATTTATTATTCTCTTCAACATTTCTTTTTTTTATTAATTCTTTTATTTTCTTCTTTTTGCTTTACTTTTACATTTAATCATTATTTAACTATTTTTTTATCTTTTCCATCTTTTTCTCACTTTTCATCTTTAATTAACTTAAATAATGAAACAAATCCAATAATGGCTGTAATCACTTGAGTAAGACATGATACAATATCATATATTCCAATAAAGTAAACTGCATATATTAAAACATTTACAATAAATGCTACCTTGATCCATTTGATTGTTTTCAAGTAATAATTGCAAATGGTAAGCTGTATGATTCCAATCATAGGAAGAAGTCCAATCAATCCCATTGTATTTATTATTGGACATATGATTAGGGTAATTATAATGAACATTATTGCTAATTTGGAAGTAAGCTTTTCATTCATAACCAAGTAATTCCTTGCCGCTGCAATGAGCATTGTAAGTATTCCTGTCCATGAAAGGAAAAAAGCAGAGGAAACAGTAAGAATAAGCGCTTCAATAACCTGATATTTGTATGCCTCCCTTTTATCATTGACAATGCAACTTAAGATAAGTGCAATTGATGCAAAAAAAGATATTATGTTTCCAATTATGATGTTAAGGGGCAAACTTAAAATATCCATTCTATTACCTTTCTTTGATTTATTATTTTATCAAAAATAGTTCTTGTTTATATTAATTTAATTTCTTTTTTATACTAATTAATTCTTTCACTAAGTTTATATATTTTTAAATAGAAAATAATTTTAAATTAAGATATTATTTTTTGCTTTTTAAAAACAAATAAAGATTGATTGCCATGACACTTGTATTAATTGGGCCAGCATGTGAAGATCTAATAATAATTGGAGATAAGGAAAGCTCTAAAGTAGGTGGAGCCAGCTTTTTCCAAAGCTTTGTTTATGAAGAGTTTTACAATGATTACTTAGCAGTAGTGAATGCTTCAAATGCTGACTTGATTGATGAATTTCCAGATAAGTCAAAAGTAAAGCTAATTTTAAAGGATGATACTCATCATTTCATTAATGAATATCCTAATAAGGATAATCTGGATATGAGAAAGCAATCAACCAACTTTGCAGATATACCTATACTTGCTGATGAGATAAAGAATATTTTGGATGAATGTGAAATTGATGATGGTGATATAGATGCCTTTGTCTTGACACCACTTAATAGCAATGACTTTCCAATTGAAACTTTGGAATTTCTGAAAACTTTTGATGTTCCAATATTTATTTCACTTCAAGGTTTTCTAAGATTCAATGATGAAAACGATTCGATGATATTGAAACTATCTGATGACCTAAAATATGTTTTTGATATAAGTGATACAATTTTCATGGATGAAGGCGAATTTGATATCATAAAATGTGAAAAATTTGAAGGTTCAACATTAGTTATCACAAATGGGAGTAAAGGTTCAAGAATTATTGATAGTAATGACACAACTATTAAAATAAATGCAATTAAATGTGATAATATTGTAGATGCTACTGGATGTGGTGATACTTATATGGCTGCATATATATCAGCAAGGTTAAAAAACAAAACTTTTAAAAATTCTGCAGATTTTGCATCAATGATAGCTAGTCAAAAATTGGAAAATTTTGGACCTTATAAAAAATCTTAAAAATCTTAAAAAATGTATTTAGTAACATTTTATTTTTATTTTTATTTTAAAAATTGAATTTTTAAAAATATTAAACTAATTTTAGAAAAATAGTAAATTTATAAAAAAATAATTTTAAAAAATAATTCTAAAAAAATAATTTAATTTAAAAATAATAAAAATTTGAAAAAATTAAAAATAGAGAAATAGGAAAAATAAATTCCTATCTAAAATGTATAATGTATGTTGTGCAATTTGTACAAGCATACTGAACTGCTTGAAGGGAATGCATAGATCATATTGTCAAGATCTTCAAGGCTGATTTTTTGATTGATGATGAATGTAAACATGTTAGCCACATTTTCAGCATCAGCTGCATATATCTCTGCACCTACAATTTGAAGGTCCTTATCTACAATTACCTTTGCTTCAGCGGTTCTATCGTTTTTAAGCTCAAGTGAATATGATTTTCCATATTGGATTCTATGTACTTCGTAGTCATCACTCTCTTCAGCTACAAAAGCAGGAACTCCAACTGTTGCTATTCTTGGAATTGTATAGGCAACTGCAGGGACAACCGGATATACAATCTTTTCAGGGTTATCTTGTGACAATGCCTTTCCAAGGTACTTTGATTGATGGATTGCAACTGTTACAAGCTTTGCAATTCCACTATCAGCAACATCACCGCAGGCATAGATATTAGGAACTTCAGTTTGAAGGTATTCATTAACCTTGATTCCTCTTTTTGTATATGCCAATCCTACGTTTTCAAGACCAATGTCATCTACATTCGCCTCTCTCCCCATAGCTGAAATGACATAGTCTCCAGTTAATTCAAGTCCGCTTTGACATTTTACTGTAAATCCATTTTCATAAGCCTTATTATCAAGCTTTGCATTAGGATCCCTTAATTTCTCATCAGTGTTCAATGCTTTTTCAAGATTAAGGATTCTTTCTTCTGGATTATCGATTGTAACATTATCGTCTTTAAAGATCTCTGTAACGGTTTCATTAAAGTGGAATCTGATGTTTTTCTCTTTAAGTATTTCAATCACATTTTGAACATATGGCTGGTGGAAGTATTTTAATGCCATATCTCCTCTGATTATCACATCCGCTTCAAGGCCTGCTTCTGCAAGGATTGATGCAAATTCCATTCCAACAAACCCTGCTCCTATGATTATTGCATGCTTTGGAAGCTCATCAATGTCTAAAAAGTCTGTACTGTCATGGAGGTATTCATTTCCAGGGATATCTGGAATGACTGGTTTCAAGCCAGTACAAATTACTATCTTCTCTGTAGTGAATTTTTCTTCTCCAACTTGAACGGTATGCTCATCAATGATGATTCCCTTTCCATGAGCTACATCAAGGTTATATTCCTTGAATTTTCCATCAAGGAAAGGAGCCATATTTGCAATTCTCTTACGTTTCAATTCCATCAATGCAGTCCAGTCAACATCGAAATCTCCAGATTTTCCACAGCCTTCGAAGTTGTCTGCCAATGCCTTTATTTCATATGGCGCATCAAGAAGCGCTTTTGAGTTGCAACCTCTGTTTGCACATGTTCCACCATATAGGCTTTCTTCAACGATTAATATTTTAAGTCCCGCTTTCCTTAAGAAGCGGCCTCCTTGCCATGCTGCATTACCACTTCCAATATAAATAACATCATAATCCATAAGAATCATCCAATACTTTATAAATCAGTATAGTATTTGTAAATGATAATATAAAATATTATCTTTAAAATTAATTGAAAATAATTAATTGAACTTTAAAAAAATAGAAAAGATACTTGGATGGAAAGATAGATAGATAGATGGAAAGATAGAAAAAATAGGAGATATTAAAAAAAGTAAGTTTAATTTAAATTATTAAATTATTAGATATTGAAAAATATAAGATATTAAAAAAAGTAAATTGAGAAGAATTATAATTCTCCTCTTTCTCTTCTCTCATCGAGAAGCTTTAATCCGATTTCACCTAATTTGTACTTTTGGATTTTTCCACTTGTGGTAAGTGGGAATTCATCTACAAAGAATACATATTTAGGAACTTTATATCTTGCAATGCTTCCGATACAGAAGTCTCTTATGTCTGCTTCGGTAACATCATCAAATCCAGGTTCCTTGATAATGAATGCACCAACAATTTCACCGTACTTTTCATCAGGAATACCTGCCACTTGAACGTCTTGAACACATTCATGGGTGAATAGGTACTCTTCAATTTCCCTTGGATAGATGTTTTCTCCACCACGGATGATCATGTCCTTGATTCTTCCTACAATGGAGTAGTATCCTTCTTCATCTACAGTAGCTAAGTCTCCAGAGTGTAGCCATCCGTCTGGCTCAATGGTTTCAGCGGTTTTTTCAGGCATGTTGTAGTAACCTTTCATTACATTGAAACCTCTACACATGATTTCTCCAGTTTCACCAGGTCCAAGTTCCTCACCGGTTTCAGGATCTACAATCTTAACTTCAATGTTAGGGAATTTTCTTCCTACAGTATTGATTTTTTTCTCAAATGTATCCGCTGCATTGGTTTGAGTAAATCCTGGTGCTGCTTCAGTAAGGCCGTATACACTGGTAATTTCCTTCATGTTCATCTTTTCAATTGCATCTTTCATGGTTTCAACCGGACATGTGGAACCTGCCATGATACCAGTTCTAAGTGAAGACATATCAAACATATCAAACATCGGATGGTTCATCATTCCAATGAACATGGTTGGAACTCCATAGATGGATGTGCATTTTTCCTTTTGAATTGATGAAATTGCAAGAAGAGGGTCATATTCTTCAAGCATAATCATAGTGGAACCATGTGTAATGACTGCCATCACTCCCAGTACAGTTCCAAAGCAGTGGAATAAAGGCACTTGTAAGAGAAGCCTGTCAGCAGGAGTATAATTCATGTTTTCTCCAATGTAATATCCGTCATTAACAATGTTACGGCTTGTAAGCATTACTCCTTTAGGGAATCCCTCAGTACCACTTGTATATTGCATATTGATTACATCATGTTGTGTAACGGAATCCTTAACTTTCTGATACTCATCATCATCATAGTTCATTCCAAGAAGCAATAATTCGTTTGTATTGAACATTCCCCTATGCTTTTCCTGCCCTACATGGATAATGTATTTTAAGCAAGGGAATTTTCCACTTTTCAAATTTCCTCTTGCACTTGTTTTCATTTCTGGAACAAGTTCATTAATGATATCAAAATAGCTTGTATCCCTAAATCCATCAGTCATTGCCAATGCTTTCATATCTGACTGTTTCAAAACGTATTCTAATTCATGGGATTGGTAAGCTGTGTTCACAGTAACGATTGTTGCACCGATTTTAGCGGTTGCAAACATAAATGTTAACCATTCAGGCACGTTTTTAGCCCAAATGCCTACATGGTCTCCTTTTTTTATTCCGATGGAAAGTAGACCTTTAGCCATATTGTCTACTCTTTCATCAAACTCTTTATATGTGAATCTAAGGTTTCTGTCGGGGTAAACGATAAATTCATGATCAGGTTGCTTTTCAACTTGGCTCTCAAAGAATTTTCCAAGTGAAAGTTCAGTAAATAGTTCACTCATATTTTCACCATTTTAATAATAATTCATTCAGTTGTTATTTTTTGTTTTCTTAATATTGCTGTTTTTAATTTGCTTTCGTATAAAGGTTAAATTACTATTGGCTTAATAAGGAGTGTATAAAACAGCTAATATTTTTGCTTTGTCTCCACTGGAGTGTAAATGATGTGGTACAACTGAATCATAGAATATGCTGTCACCTGCAGCTACAGTAAACTTATCCTTACCGTATTCAACTTCAATTTCACCTTCTAATACATAAATGAACTCTTCTCCTTCGTGGGAAGATAATTTATAATCCTCTTCATATGTAATGTCAATTATGTATGGATCGATGTTTCTGTCGATTTTACCTGCACCTAATGAGTGGAATTCTAAATTACTTGCATTAGTTACATCCTCTCTTCCGGAGAAGTATAAAACGTTGTTTGGTTTTCCTCCTCTTACAACAACAGGTCCAAGCTGTGGGGTGTCGTCAAGGAAGGTTCCCACTCTTACTCCAAGGGCTTTTGCCATTTTGGTAAGTGGAGTGAGGGAAGGAATGATTTCACCGTTTTCCATTGCTTGAAGAACTTCTAATTTCACGTCACTTTTTTCTGCAAGTTCTTCAATGCTCATATTTTGTCTTTCTCTAATGCTTTTTACCTTTAAAGCAAATTCTTTGTTTTCTTTCATTTTTTCACCTTTATACCGGATTTTTTAAATTTTGATATTTTTTTATTTTTAATTTTATAGTTAGTTTAATATAATTAGAATAATTTCATCATATTCTCTTTTAACGAGTAATTTTACATTAAATGATTAAAAAAAGAGATTTAGAAGTTTAATAAATTTAATAAAAAAAGATTTTGGAAGTTATTCGTCATCACCATCATATGTAGAACCAGAACTTGGTCTTGAATCGGAACTATCCCCTCCACCATTTTCATTGCTGTTTGAATTACTGTTCTGATTATTGTTTGTGTTCTGATTATGTTGGTTTTCAGAATCATCAGAATCATCATCTTCTATAGTGGAATTTGAATCAGTTTCATTATCTGTTTCATTAACTTCTACAACTTTTTTTGGCTCATAAGCTGCGTTTATGGTTGCTGGAACAAAATTATCGTTATCCAAGGCAATCATCTTGTCAGTATCATTTATTCCTGGAAAGGATGAACTAACAAAATCCCCTGTAAATGCAGCTGCAAAATTACTCAATCCCAAGGCAAGGATTGCAATAACCAAAAATATGCAGAATTTAGCTTTGCGATCAACTTTCAAATTCTCACCTCTTAGAAGTCATTATTGTAAATCATATTATATTTTATAAATTTTATGATAATCATTTTTATTAAATTAATATACATTATTAATTTTCTTAACAAATAGTATTTATATATTATGGTATAACTATTATTTTGGCCTATTTTCTTTTATCTCTTATTTTCATTCAACATATTGTGATTAAAAACATTTACCCTTGTTAATTCTTTCATTCATTTAGTTTATTTCCTTATTTTTGCTTTTAGCAATTTATTATGGGGAATATTTATATACTTGAAAAACATATAGCATTATGTCGGAAGTCGGAAGCCGTCTTCCGATAGGAAATAAATAATTTTCATTTTTCAATGAAATTAGTTTATGATTATGATTCAACGGCAAAAACTAATTAAAAATTAATATAATCCTTAAATTTAATCTAAAATTAGTCTAAAACATCAAATTTAATTAATTAGTTTATTGTTCAAACTTACTTACTAAATGCTGTTTATTAAAAAATCATTAGAAATCTATATTCAAAATTATTTATTTCCATAATTTTTATTGAATTGATTTATGAGTAAATGATAATATGGTTATGTTAAGTACAGGAGATACTGCATGGGTACTCATCGCTAGTTTATTGGTTCTTTTAATGAGCATCCCTGGAGTAGCTTTCTTTTATAGTGGTTTAACAAAAAGGAAAAATGTATTGAATACAATGTTTTTAACTTTTATAGCATTCTCCATAGCAAGTGTGATATGGGTAGCTTATGGTTATCCTTTTGCTTTTGGAGATGTAAGTATTAATGGATTGATTTCACAACCAGCACATTTCTTCATGACTGGAATTGGCATAAATGATTTGACTGGTTCCATTCCAACAATATTGTTTATTGTATTCCAGTTGACTTTTGCAGGGCTTACTGCAGCTCTTGTTTCAGGGGCTATTGTAGGCAGGATGAAAACATCTGCATGGATGATATTCATCATTGCATGGGTAAGTCTAGTTTACATCCCTATTGCCCACTGGGTATGGGGTGGAGGATGGCTGATGCAAATGGGTGCATTGGACTTTGCAGGAGGTACTGTTGTGCATATTAACTCTGGAGTAACAGCTTTAGCATTGGCACTTGTCCTTGGAAAAAGGAAAAATCCTTCATTATTGCCACATAATTTAGGTTATTCAGTTTTAGGTGCAGGGCTCCTATGGTTTGGATGGATGGGATTCAACGGAGGATCCGCTCTTGCAGCTAATGGACTTGCAGCTTCTGCTATTCTAGTTTCAAATGTTGCAGCAGCTACTGCACTTATCACATGGGTATTGATTGATACAGTGAAAGTAGGAAAACCTACAATGTTAGGGGCTATTACCGGAGGTGTTGCAGGTCTTGTAGCGATTACTCCTGCAGCAGGATTTGTTGATGTTCCAGCAGCAATCATTATAGGATTTGTAACTGCATTTGTATCCTACTATGCTATTTACTATTTGAAATCAAAATTCGGTTACGACGATGCATTGGATGTATTTGGAGTTCATGGTCTCTCAGGTGTATGGGGAGCAATAGCTACTGGTATTTTCGCTTCACCAGCAATCAATGGAGCAGCAGGATTATTATTTGGAAATCCTAACCAACTTACAATACAAATCATAAGTATTATTGTAACAGCGGTTTATGCATTTGTTGTCAGCATAATTCTTGCAAAAATCCTTGATAAGACAATTGGTATCAGAGTTGATGAAAAAGAGGAAATTGGAGGACTTGATGCAAACTTACACAATGAATCTGGATACAGATTATAGGATAACTTAATGTGGAGTGATATTTATGAAAAGGATAATTGCTGTTATTCGTCAGGAAAAGTTTGAAAGCGTTAAAAAAGCATTGATTGATGCCGGCTGTGAAGGAATGAATGTTTCAGAAGTTAAAGGAAGAGGAAGGCAAATGGGTATCCGGGAATCATACAGAGGTTCCAGTTACTGTATTGATCTCATTCCTAAAACACGTCTGGAACTTGTTGTCAATGATGAGGATTTGGAACGCATTTTGGATGTTATTGTTGAAAGTGCACACACTGGTGAAGTTGGAGACGGAAAGATTTTCGTTTCTGATGTAGCAGAAGTGATTAGAATCAGAACTGGTGAAAGAGGTTCTGATGCTGTTTAGACCCAGCTTTTCCAGGCCTTCGGCCTGCAAAACCTGGACCAAAATTCTTTCCTCTAATTTGGAGTGATATTCATAAGTTTTTTTATTTTTTTAATTTTATTTTCTTTTTTCTATTTTTATTTTCATTTTATCTAATTTTTTAATTTTTCATATTTTCAATTTTTTTATATATTTAAATACTATTTTTAATAAATTATTATTTAATTAAGATTTAGAAAACTAAAAAATTATTTAATAAAATATTTCTATTAACTATTTTTTGAGGAATCATATGTCAATTGATGATAAAAATCAGGAATTTGAATTGATAATGAAAACAAGTGATGGTGATGAAATACTAAAGAATTCAGACACTGTTCTTGTTAGATTTGGTCCTAAAAGGAATGGAATAGTCAGTTCTTGGTTAAATGGAGGATACAATGAGGATTTATCTGCTGTTTTCAATCATCAATTGTCTCAGGAAAACATTGATAAGTATGGTGATGGAGGTATATTGGATTTCCTAAATGATCTATCAACCGATTTTTACAATGATTTGGATTTAAGAAGCGATAAGTTAAGCGGTCTTATCACATCTGCAGACATGAACAGCTATTCAATAGCTTGTGAAAAATACAGAGGTATTGAAGTTATTGCAATTACAACAGCTGGTGCGAGAGTAAATGCTGTCTCTGCAGGAGATATTGCTTCATATTATGAAATTAATGCAGATTATCGTTATGATTTGGAAGAAGATGAGAGCAATGACCAAAATAATAACCAAAATCCAAATAACCCTGGAACAATCAATACAATACTTTTAATAAATACAAAATTGGATGAAAGCTCTCTTCTATTGTCAGAAATGATTGCTGTAGAGGCAAAAGCAGTTGCCCTTAGGGATTTGATGGTATCAAGCAATTATTCAAATGAGATAGCTACAGGTACAGGAACTGATGGAATAGCTATTTTCTCAAATATGGATAGTGAAAACTTTACAGACAATGTCAGCAAACATGCTAAAATAGGAGAACTTATAGGAAAAGTGGTCATTGATTCAATTAAGGATGCATTAGCTAAACTGCAATGGCTGACTCCAACTTATCAATTGAATGCATTGGTTAGATTGGATAGGTTCCAATACAATTTAGATGATTTTTATAATGATTATTTGCCAAGCCATATGAAAATGGAAGATGAAGATGATAAAAGGAAATTCATTGTATCTTTAATCAGCATTTCCAAAAATCCAGAGCTTGTTTCATATGTTTCATTGATTATTCATCTCTTGGATCAGTATAGATATGGATTATTAAGCAAGAAAACAGTTTTAAAGGCTTCCAATTCAATTTTAGATAATCAATTGGATAGGGATGAATGGCAATCCATGAAATTGCTTTTGGATTACATCATCAAGACTCAATTAGAAGGATTTTAAAATACTAATTTTTCTATTTCTTATCCCTATTCCCTATTTTTACTATTTTTACTATTTTTACTATTTTTACTATTTTTTTTTTTACTATTATTGCTATTTTTTCATTTTCTTCCATTTTTTATCCTATGCTTGATATTTTATCAAATTGGCTTTATTTAAAAGTATTACTTTTTTTAAGATTTTATAAGGTTTTTTATTACTTTTTAAACATTTATATAGTCTTTTTGATATAATAAATAATAAGTTGGAGGTTTTAGTATTTTAGAGGCAAGAAATATAGTTTTTGATTATCCTGATGGAACAAGGGCATTGAACAACATTAATTTTAAGGTTGATAAAGGGGAAATGGTGGCTCTTTTAGGAAGGAATGGGGCTGGAAAGTCAACACTGTTTTTACATTTCAATGGAATCAACATTCCAAAATCAGGTGAAATTTATATTGATGGAGAGAAGCTTGAATATGATAAGGAAAGCCTCTTTAAAGCCCGTCAGAAAATAGGAATCGTATTTCAAAACCCGGATAATCAACTCTTCGCTCCAACTGTAGAAGAGGACGTTGCTTTTGGGCCTATGAATTTAGGGCTTCCAATTGAAGAGGTGGAACGAAGGGTTAAGGATTCCCTTGAAAAGGTAGGAATGGCAGGATTTGAAAAGAAATCCCCTCATCATTTAAGTGGCGGTCAAAAGAAAAGGGTAGCTATTGCAGGGATTTTAGCTATGAAGCCGGAACTGATGATTCTTGATGAGCCTACCTCTGGTTTGGACCCAAAAGGAGCTTCACATATTCTTAAGTTATTGTATGAATTGAATCAGGAAGGAATGACAATTGTCATCTCAACTCATGATGTTGATTTGGTTCCTGTTTATTCGACTAAGATCCATTTAATCAGTGATGGGGAAATCATTGCTGAAGGATTGCCTAAAGAGGTTTTTTCAGATGTGGAGCTTATAAGGTCTGCAGATTTGCGTTTGCCAAGAATAGCTCATCTTGCTGAAGTATTAAGCAAGAAAGATGGTTTGGATTTTGGTGAGTATTATCCTTTAACCATTGGGGAAGCACGTGAGAAAATCCTTGATTTGATTAATAAAAAAGAATAAAATTTCATTCTTTTCTAATTTAAGTTCTTTTTTTTACTTTTTTTAATTTAATAGTTAATATTTTAAACTAGTTTTAATAAACTAATTTTAAAAAGCATTTAAAATAATATTTATTTATTATCTATTTTTTTGTGATAAAATGACTGAGGAGATTATAAGCCAAATAAAGAGGAATTTAAGCGGAAATCCAGATTTGGATAGGGATTATTTGGTCTCCCAATTGGATTATTATAAGAATCATGAATCCGCATATGAAATCATTAAAGAGATTTCAAGATTGATTTGGCAATCTTTAGACTTTTATCTTGATGATAATGATAACAAATCCAAAAAGACAAATGTATCAAGAATCCTTGATGAGGTCATTCCACTTATTGAAAACCGTGACAAGAAAACAGCTTTGGAAAAATTAGAAAATTTCATGAGTTATTTTGTTGATAAGTATGAAAATGAGGAAATTCATAAGGAAAGCGATTTCAAATCAAATAGGTCTATCGCTGAGATTCAATATATGAGATATGAGGAAAACAAGTTATCCAGACGTCCAAGAAATTATAATCCCAATCATAAAAAGAGTAGAGTTAACTGGAAAAAAGATGTAAAAATCAATAGAATGAATGAAGTTGATAGTGATAATGATTCTCTTACAAAGGAGTATCATAGCTTTTTAAATCCTCTTGAAGAAATCTTATTTTACCAATACATAGGTTTAGAGAATGAATTGGCATATATTCCATTCAATGAACCTTTATTTGATTTGTATTACATTTATGGGACATTGCTATTGGGAAATGATGATTTTGCAAAGGCAGAGGAATATCTGCTTAAAGCCTTAAGAATCAATCCAGTATCCTCAAAAACAATTCTTTCCCTTGCAGACATTTACAAATCAAAGACACGAACATACAACAGATTTTTCCTTTACAATGTAGATGCATTAAAGTTCGCTTATAAGAATGAGGATATTGCAAGGGCCTATAGGAATTTCGGTTTCTTTTATGTTGAGGAAAACCAATTGGATATTGCAGCTGTCTTCTATGATTTCAGCTTGAACTTTGATTTCAATAAGCAGGCATTTAGGGAACTTGAATATATAAAATCCAGAGGATTCAGCACTGAAATCAATCGAAATGATGCAGAAAAAATCATTGAATCAAAGAATATTCAAGTGGGAGTCAATCCATTTATCTTAGACACATTAAAGATCATTTGTGCTGATTTGGAAAGCAAGAAGAATTATAGTGGAGCATTATATTTCTATAGAATCCTATATGACTTGACTAAAGACAATATTGTTTTAGGCAAGATCAATTCAATTCAAAATAGGATTTAATAATTTAGGCGATTTTATTTTGATGATTTTTTAAATATGGTGATTTTTTTAAATATGATGATTTTAAAATATTTGATTTACTTTATATATAATTAAAAACATATTCAATAATGTATCAAAATATTAAATTAATTATTTATAATAATTAAATAATTTTTAAAATAATGTTTATTTGGTGAATAAAATGAGAATAGGAATTGCAGATACTACATTCGCTCGTTATGATATGGGTGCTGCAGCTATTGATGAATTAAAGAAAAACGCTTCAGACTTAAAGATTATTCGCGTTACTGTTCCTGGGGTTAAGGATCTTCCAGTAGCAAGCAAAAAGCTTATCGAAGAGGAAGACTGTGAAATTGTCATGGCATTGGGAATGCCTGGGCCTATGGAAAAGGATAAGATGTGTGCTCATGAAGCGTCTACAGGTTTAATTCGTGCTCAACTCATGACAAACACCCATATTCTTGAAGTGTTTGTTCATGAAGATGAAGAGGAAGACCCTAAGGAGCTAAAAAAATTGGCAGACAATAGGGCTCGTGAACATGCTCAAAACCTTATCAAGATGATGTTCCATCCTAAACAAATGAGAAAAGAAGCAGGAAAAGGAATGAGAGAAGGTAAAGAAGACGCAGGTCCTTTATAGTTTAAAAAAATTTAAAGATAATATGTCAGATGCAAATTCAGAAATCACTAAGGATGTTTATTTGGTCGTTCCAGCATTCAATGAAGAGAAGACTGTGTCTCAAATCATTGAAGGAATAGCTGAAAAGGGATATAATGTGATTCTAGTCAATGACGGTTCAAGAGACAAGACCCTAGAATTGGCTATTGGATCTAAAAGGAAATATCCTAATCAGATATTTGTTGTTTCCCATGTAATCAATAGGGGACTTGGTGCTGCATTGAAAACTGGAATGGTTCTTGCACATAATAAAGGCGCTAAATACATTGTAACCTTTGACGCTGATGGACAGCATGAGATAGCTGATATTCCAAAGGTTTGCAAGCCTTTAGTTGATGGAGAGGCAGATGTTGTAATAGGTGCAAGGCCATTTGAAGACATGCCACTAAGTAAAAGTTTTGCTAACTATATTATGAATGCTTTAACTCTCATATTTTATGGAAGAAATGTTAAGGATTCACAATCAGGCCTTAGAGCATTTACAGCTCATGCAGCTGATGCAATAAACATCGTTTCAAGAGGATATGGTGTATCATCTGAATTCATTAAGGAGATAAGCGATAAGAATCTTAGATTGGCTGAAGTTACAATCACTACAATATATACTCCTGAAACCCAGAATAAGGGGACCGATGCGATTGTAGGATTAAGAATATTAACTAAGATGGTGATTGATTTATTTAGATTATAATTAATGGGAAGTGTTATTATTATAGGTCCATTTCGTACATATCAGATTTTATTAATTATTGCAACTGTAATAGTTCTCATATTCTTCTATAGGAGATTAAGAGTTAAGAAAATCACTCCCGCTACATTTGTATTATGGGCTATTGTTTGTGTAATAGTTAATTTCTTTGCTTTTGCTCCTAGATTCAGTGACCCTCTTGCGGGATTTTTCGGTTTTGGTAGAGGATTGGACTTATTGCTAGTTCTCGGATATGGGCTTTTAGTTTATGCGATCTTTAGATTATATGTGAAAATCGATGAGTTGAATAGGAATACTACTGAACTTGTCAGGGCATTGGCTCTTAAGGACGAAATCAAATTGGAAGATATTGATAAGGAAGAGGAATGATTTCCTCAATTATTTTTTTTAATTAAAATTAGTTTTCAGATTTAATTGTTCAGATTAAAGAATTTTTTATTATTTATTAAGGTTAAAATATGTTATTGTATTTTAGAGGATGTACAGCTAGAGAGAAATTAACTTCAATCAGCAAGGCTACAGAGAGGATTTTAAGGATAGCAAAGATTGATTATGAAACTTTAGAAGATGAAAAATGCTGCGGATCCGTACTTTTAAGAACTGGTTTTTTAGATGATGCAATTGAACAGATGAATGGCAATTTAAAGGATTTTGAAGGAAAGGTCATTCTAACTTCATGTGCAGGATGTTATAAGACATTGAAGGAAGATTATAAGAAGTACCTTGGTGTCGATTTAAAGGTTATTCATATTTCTCAGCTATTGGAGCAATTGATTAAGGAAAATAAAATCAATCTTAAAGGCAATAAGGACTTGAAGGTCACTTATCATGATTCATGTCATTTGGGAAGGCATGCAGGTGAATATGAAGCTCCCCGCAATGTAATCAATTCCATTTCCAAATTGGTTGAAATGGAAAACAATAGGGAAAAGGCAAGATGCTGCGGCTCTGGAGGTGGAGTGAAATCAGCTTATGGAGAATTGTCCAATTCCATTTCCGATTTAAGGATTAGGGAAGCTAAAGAAACCGATGCAGATTTATTGGTAAGTGCATGCCCATTTTGTGAATTGAATTTAAGCCAAAACAGTGATGATTTTGAAGTTTTAGACTTATCAGAGTTTGTTTTAAAACATTTGGATATTGAAAAAGATGGCTTTGATAAAGGGGATGAGATTCAATGAAAGAAAAGGAAATTGAATCCATGAGAAAAGTATTCGGTGAATTAAAGGGCCGTATAGAGCCCCTTGTCAAATCTCCTAAGATAAAGGCTCTTCAAAACAGAGTTATAGATATCAGAAAGAGTGCAATAGACAATAATGAGGAACTGATAGCTATTGCAAAGGAAAGCTTTAAGGAAAATGATATTGATTGCTTTTATGCAAATGATGATGAAGAGGCAAGAAAAATATTGCTTGATTTGATCAATGATGAAATTGAAAGAAGCAATATTGATAGGAATGAGGTTTTTATTGCGAAATCCAAATCAAATACTTTACGTGAGATTGATGCAACTCAATTTTTAGAAGAGCAAGGGATGACTATTGTCGAAACTGATTTGGGAGACCGTATTCTACAATTGAAAAAAGATGACAACAGTCCTGTTCATCCTACAGGTCCTGCTTCCCATTTGACTGTTCAGGACATTGCAGAGATTGTCAATGAATCCATGGATTTGGATTTGCCTGCAGAACCAAAGCCAATTATGGAAGCAGTTAGAGCGGATGTCTTAAGCCTTATCGAGAAATCTTTCATAGGAATTAGCGGTACCAATTCCATTGCTGCTGAAGATGGTGCTGTTTTAATGGTTCACAATGAAGGGAATATCAGTTTGGTTCAAAGCAAAAAGCTCCATATAATCGTTGCAGGAATCGATAAATTGGTTCCATTGCTTGAGGATTGCGTTTCAATTGGCAAACTTGAAACAGCATTTGCAACTGGAAAGCCTTTGACTTCCTATATCAATATTGTTTCAGGTCCTTCAAAAACAGCAGATATTGAGAAAAAGCTTCTTAAGAATATGTATGGTGCTGAAAAAGTTGCTGTTATTTTGCTTGACAATGGTAGGAAAGAAGCATTTAAGGAGTGTCTTTGGTGCATTGGCTGTGGAAATTGCATTGTAAGCTGTCCTGTTTACAATAGTATAGGGAATAAATTTGGTTTTCATAGTTATTTAGGAGGTCGTGGGGTTGCAATGAGCCGATACTTGAAAGATAATCAGGTAAGTGTTGATTCTGGTTTGTATATGTGCACTTTATGTGGATTGTGTACAGAAAACTGTCCAGTGCTTACTCCAACTTCTGAAATAATTGAAAATCTTAGAAATGAAACACAAAAAGAAGGACTTTCAAGAGAGCCTCATAAAAAAATAAGGGACAATATTAAAGATAAGGGATCTCCTTATTAGTTATTTCTATAATTATATTGTCTTACTTTTTTTATTTTTTCCAATTTATTCTATTATTTAAAATAATCAGTTCTTTTTTTATCGATATGAAATTGTTCTCAAAATCGATATGAAAATATTTATATATCAGTATGAAAAAAGATATAATTACTAATCAAAAAATATTAAATCAATTCTAAACAAGGTAAAGTATAATGAAAGTTCTTATCATTCGATAATGAAATTTATTTCATAAGGATTTTTCAAATCCTCTTCACTTCAAGAAAATTGATTTAATGTATGATAGTGTTTTAGAATTATTTAAAGGAGAATGAAAATGAATAGAAAAGCTTTGATGATTGCTGTTTTAGCATTAATAGCTGTGATTAGTGTAGGTTCATGTTCTGCTGGCTGGTTTGACTTCATCACTGGTGAACCAGATTTAGATGGACAAGAAGTCAATTTAGCTGCAGCAGCTAGTTTAAAAAATGTATTTGATGATGAATTAATTCCTATGTTTGAAGAAAAATACCCTGGTGTAAAAGTAACTCCAACTTACGCTTCCAGTGGTGACTTGCAAACTCAAATTGAAAACGGTTTAGAAGCAGATGTGTTCATGTCTGCTGCTAACAAGCAAATGAATGCTTTAGCTGATGAAGGTTTAGTTGACAATGATACCAACCTCCAATTCTTGGAAAACAAAGTTGTATTGATCGTACCTGCTGATTCAGACTCCAACATCACTTCATTTGAAGATTTAGCAAATGTTGAAGGAAACATTGCTATCGGTGACCCTGAATCCGTACCTGCAGGACAATACGCAGAAGAAATCTTAACCAACCTCGGAATATACGATCAAATTGAATCCAAATTTTCCTTAGGTACTGATGTAACTGCAGTATTGAACCAAGTAGCTCAAGGATCTGCTGAATGTGGTATTGTATACGCTACTGATGCTAAATCCACTGATGATGTAAAAGTCGTCTGTGAAGCACCAGAAGATGCTTTAGACACTCCAGTTATTTATCCTATTGCTCAATTAAAAGATTCCAAAAACTCAGAAGCTGCAAGTGCATTCATGGACTTCTTGCAAAGCCAAGAAGCTAAAGACAAATTCGTTGAATACGGATTTACTCTTCACGAATAAATTCAGTATCAATTATTCATGTGAATAAGAAAAATATTAAATAGAATTAATATTGGATTATTCATGTGAATAATCACTTTTTTTATAAATTTTTAGTTAATATTAAATTATTATCCGATTATTATGCAATTATTATGCAAATATTAATAAGAATTAAAAAGAAATATATTATCTATCATATCGAATGAATAATTTAATATTAATTAAGGAGAACATTACATGACAGATTGGTCCCCAATTTTCATCTCAATGAAAACCGCAAGCGTATCAATTTTCATAACCTTCTTTTTAGGTTTGATTGTTGCTTGGGGTCTTGTGAAGATGAAAAATGACACTGGAAAAATTATATTGGACGGCATATTCACATTGCCTCTTGTATTGCCACCTACTGTAGTGGGTTTCTTTTTATTATGGATTTTTGGTGTCAGAGGACCTATAGGAAGCTTTTTTATAGACTTTTTTGCATACAAAATAGCTTTCTCATGGCCTGCAACAGTAATTGCAGCAGTTGTGATGTCTTTTCCATTGATGTATCGTTCCGCAAGAGGGGCATTTGAGCAAATAGATTCCAACCTATTGGATGCAGGACGTACATTAGGAATGTCTGAATGGAAGATCTTCTGGAAAGTTGCTTTTGCAAATGCATTGCCTGGAATACTCAGTGGTGGAATTCTTGCTTATGCACGTGGTTTAGGTGAGTTCGGTGCTACAGCTATGCTTGCAGGAAACATTGCAGGACAAACAAGAACACTCCCAATGGCAGTTTATTCAGAAGT
>Ga0129306_1002044_pt1 | contig 19458 bp, 14 predicted proteins | sample P827metagenome_FD_94438 | JGI IMG/M metagenome (GOLD analysis project Ga0129306, IMG submission 94438) | Capybara group fecal microbial communities from Wisconsin, USA - P827 metagenome | ecosystem: Host-associated > Mammals > Digestive system > Large intestine > Fecal | place: USA: Wisconsin... | reverse complement strand
CCCCCGAAGTTGCAGCCGAATAAAGCGATACAATGAAAATCGCACTGACGGGAGGGATTGCCTGCGGCAAATCCCTCCTTTCTCGCTTTCTTAACGAGTTAGGCGTCGAGACGCTCGACGCCGACGATATCGTCCATGAAATCATTCCCGACCCTACGGAGCGCCGCCGAATCGCAGCGGAAGTCTTCGCCGACCCCGAAAAGAGGAAAGCACTTGAGGCGAAGATCCACCCGCTGGTGAAGGAGAGGATTGAGAGATGGTTTGATGAGGGAGACAATGTCGTGAGGGACGTGGGTGACGCGAGGGACGAGAGGCCCTCGTCTCTCACGCCCCTCGCGTCCCTCACGCCCCCAAATCTCAAAATCGCCATCGTCCCTCTCCTCTTCGAGGTGCATTGGGAGAAAAATTTTGATATAATATCCTGCGTTGTCTCCAAAAGGGAGAGTCAAATCGAACGGATGGTGACAACGCGCTCGATGACTCGTGCGGAGGCCGAGGCCCGACTGGCGGCGCAGTTGCCGGTTGAAGAGAAGGCCAGGCGTTCGCATTATGTCATCCGCAATGACGGCTCCCCCGACGAACTCCGCGAAGAAGCGCGTTTGTTCGTCGAGTGGATTTCGCGGCAGGTTGTGTCGTGATTCGAAACCTCAGAAAAAACATTCAAAATACAACCTTTAAACTTCAACGACAAAAAGAACATGTCAGACGAACTAGATATTTTCGCAGGGGCCATAACCAAGGGCTCGTCCTCAAAACCAGCCCAGCAGCAGCCCAAGCCGCAGAACCAGCAGCCCCAGACGCAGGCTCCCCAATCTCAGGCTCCACAGTCTCAGCCCCAGGCTCAGCCGTCTCAGTTGCCCCAGCAGTCCCAGCAGAACGGCGGAGGACAGGGGATGAAGAAGCGCGACAAGTTCCGCAACCGCGGCGGACGCAACTTCACCCGCGGCAACAAGCCGAACAACTCCCCGATTCGCGGCGCGAACGGCGAGGAGAGCGTGAATCCGCTCCTCAATGCGCCGCTTCCGACGGACCAAAAGGAGCTCGAGCCCGAGACGCCCGCGAACCCCAACCGCAACCCAGACCTTCCTGAGTATCGCCTCGCGGACATCCAGACATGGCCTGCGCCGCAGATCGTCGAACGCATGATGCCCGGCGCCGATCCTGAGGAACTCGGCTCCTACCGCAAGCACGAGCTCATCTTCGCGGCGATTCGCAGGTACCTCGCGAACGGCGGAGCGGTTCTGGCTTCCGGATGCCTCGAGATCGTGCGCGAGGGACATGGCTTCCTCCGCTCCGCGAAGAACAACTTCCTCGCCTGCCCCGAAGACGTCTTCGTCACGCAGCAGCAGATCCGCCGCCACGCGCTTCGCACGGGCGACATCGTCGAGGGACCGATCCGCGATCCGCGCGACCGCGACCGCTTCTTCTGCCTTGGCAACGTCGCGACCGTGAACGGCAAGGAGCCGTCCGTCGCCGCTCGAGTGATCCACTTCGAGAACCTCACCGCGACATTCCCGACGCGGCGCATCATCCTTGAGACCGACCCCAAGGAGTTCTCGACGCGCGTCGTCGACCTCTTCACGCCGATTGGGTTCGGACAGCGCGGACTCATCATCGCGCCGCCGCGCGTCGGCAAGACGGTCCTCCTCCAGAAGATGGCCAACGCCATCTCGAAGAACTATCCCGAGGCGATGCTCATCATCCTCCTTATCGACGAGCGCCCCGAGGAAGTCACGGACATGCAGCGCAACACGAAGGCGATGGTCCTCTCCTCGACGTTCGACGAGGAACCGCAGCACCACGTCAACGTCACCGAGATGGTCCTCGAGATGTCGAAGCGCCAGGTGGAGAATGGACGCGACGTCATCATCCTCATGGACTCGCTCACTCGCATGGCCCGCGCCTACAACACCGTCCAGCCGCACTCCGGCAAGATCCTGACCGGCGGCGTTGACGCTCTCGCGATGCACCGTCCGAAGCGCTTCTTCGGCGCGGCGCGCAACATTGAGGGCGGCGGCTCGCTCACGATCATCGCGACCGGACTCGTCGACACGGGCTCCAGGATGGACGAGGTCATCTTCGAGGAGTTCAAGGGAACGGGCAACATGGAGATCGTGCTCGACCGCGGACTCGCCGACAAGCGCATCTACCCCGCGATCGACATCGACAAGTCCGGCACGCGAAAGGAGGATCTCCTCCTCGACCCCGTCGAGCTGGAGAAGACGTGGGGCATGCGCCGCATCCTCTCCGACGCCGGTCCCGAGAGCGCGATGAAGTCCGTCCTCAATTCCCTTAAGAAGACGCAGTCGAATCCCGAGTTCCTTCTTGCGCTGGACCTCAAGCAATTGTAACGCCGCTCCGTCGCAATGGATATTACAATAAAAAACGCTCGGGTTCACAACCTGCGGGGGATCGATGTCACGATCCCCCGCAACTCTCTCACCGTCGTGACCGGGCTTTCCGGATCCGGCAAGTCGTCGCTCGCCTTCGACACGCTCTACGCGGAAGGCCAGCGCCGCTACGTCGAGTCGCTCTCCGCCTACGCGCGCCAGTTCCTCGACCGCATGCAGAAGCCCGACGTCGAGAAAATCGAGGGACTGTCCCCGGCGATTTCCATCGAGCAGCGCACGACAAGCGGCAACCCGCGCTCCATAGTCGCGACAGTCACCGAGATCCACGACTACCTCCGAATCCTCTACGGATCGATCGCCGTTCCCCACTGCCCGCACTGCGGAAAGCCAGTCACGAAGCAGTCCGCAGAGCAGATCGTCGAGTCGATATTGGAGGGCGGAGCTGGTGCCGGATGCAGAATCATCTTATATTCGCCTCTCGTAAAAGGCAAGAAGGGGCGCCACGAGGAGACGCTTGCCGCCGTGAAGCGCAACGGCTTCGCCCGCGTTCGCATCGACGGCACGACATACCCCGTCGACGAGCTCCCCGAGCTGGACAAGAAGAAGGCACACAACATAGACGTCGTCATCGACCGCCTCGTCATCCCAGACGAGGAATTCGCGTCTGGCGCGGAGCGGAACGAGCCAAATGCGAGAGACGGGCAGACAGAAAGCGCGTCTGGCGCGGAGCGGAACGAGTCAAATGCGAGAGACGGGCAGACAAAAAGCGCGTCTGGCGCGGAGCGGAACGAGCCGAAGGCGAGAGACGCGAAGCGTCAGACCACCTTTAGGACACGTCTCACCGACTCCGTCGAGCTCGCCCTGAAGACGGGCAAGGGCATCATGATGGTGGAGTGGCTTGAATCCACCAAGCCGAATGCAGAAATCGTGTCTGGCGCGGAGCGGAACGAGCCGAGGGCGAGAGACGGGCAGACAAAAATCGTGTCTGGCGCGGAGCGGAACGAGCCGAAGGCGAGAGACGCGAAGCGCCAGACCACCTATTCCGAATTGAACGCCTGCCCCGACTGCGGCATCTCCTTCGACGAGCTGAAGGCGCGCTCGTTCTCGTTCAACTCGCCGTTCGGCGCGTGCCCGACGTGCGCCGGACTCGGACAGCTCTACTACTTCGACGAGGATCTCGTTGTGCCCGACAAGTCGCTTCCGCTCGAGGAGGCGATCCACCCCTGGCGCCGCATGGGCCAGATGAACATCCTCTACCACAAGGAGCTCCTCGCCCACATCGCGAAGCAGTACAAGGTGAAGCTCTCGACGCCCTATGAGAAGCTGCCGGCAAAGTTCCGACACGACCTCATGCACGGCTTCAAGGACGACCTCGTCCTCCCGTGGCGGCGCGTGGACCGTCCGTTCGAGGGAGTGCTCGCGTCTTTGAAGCGCCGCCTCGACGAGGCGGAGGACGACGAGATGCGCGCGAAGTTCGAGGCCTACCAGAATTACAAGACATGCCCAGACTGCAACGGCTCGCGCCTCCGGCCCGAGTCCCGCGCGGCGACGGTCGCCGGGAAGTCGATCGTCGAGGTGATGGCGATGCCGGTCACCGAGGCGCTCGAGTTCTTCAGGAAGTTTGCCGCTACCGCGGCGCCTTCCGCCAAGCTCGCAGGCCTCAAGGACATCATCGCGGAAATCGTGCGCAGGCTCCAGTTCCTGCTCGACGTCGGACTCGACTACCTCACCCTCGACCGCGCCGCCTCGACTCTCTCCGGCGGGGAGATGCAGCGCATCCGCCTCGCGACGCAGATCGGCTCTGGTCTCACGGGAGTTCTCTATGTCCTCGACGAGCCGACTATCGGACTCCACCCGCGCGACAACGAGCGGCTCATCTCGACCCTCAAGGGGCTGCGTGACCGCGGCAACACCGTAGTCGTCGTGGAGCATGACGAGGAGATGATGCGCGCTGCGGACTACATCGTCGACCTCGGCCCAGGCGCTGGACGCGAAGGCGGGAAGGTGATGTACCAGGGCGACTTCAAGGGCCTTCTCAAGGCGAAGAGCCTGACGGCCGACTATTTGACGGGGAGAAAGAAAATTGCGAAAGGCGATGGCGTGAGGGGGCTGAGAGACATGAAAGACGTGGGCCTCGCGCCACTCACGACTCTCACGCCGTCCACGTCCCCAAATAAATCTCGCTCTCGCCCCGCCCTCGTCATCACCGGCGCGTCGGAGCACAACCTCAAGAACGTGACGGCGCACTTCCCCGTCGGAGCGTTCACCGTCGTGACGGGCGTTTCGGGATCCGGCAAGTCGACGCTTGTCGACGAGACGCTCAAGCGCGCGCTTCTTCAGAAGTTCTACCACGCCAAGGCTGTCCCGGGGAAGTACAAGAAGATCACCGGCTTCGAGAACTTCGACAAGGTCGTGGAGATCGACCAGTCGCCGATCGGACGCACCCCGCGCTCCAACCCCGCGACGTACGTCGGCTTCTTCTCCGAGATACGCGAGCTATTCGCGAAGACCGAATCCGCCCGCGCTCGCGGCTATACGGCGGGGCGCTTCTCGTTCAACGTGAAGGGCGGGAGGTGCGAGACGTGCGGAGGCGACGGACTCCAGAAGCTCGAGATGAGCTTCCTCCCCGACGTCTACGTGACGTGCGACCAGTGCGGCGGCAAGCGCTTCAACGCCGAGACGCTCGAGGTCACCTACGGCGGGAAGAACATCGCCGACGTCCTCGAGATGACCGTCGCCGAAGGTTGCGAGTTCTTCGCGAAGGTCCCTTCGCTCGCACGCAAGCTGCAGACGCTCGCGGACGTGGGGCTCGGCTATGTCGCGCTGGGGCAGTCCGCGACAACGCTCTCCGGCGGAGAGGCGCAGCGCATCAAGCTCGCCACCGAGCTCTCTCGGCGCTCGACTGGGCGGACGCTCTACCTTCTCGACGAACCGACGACGGGGCTCCATTTCGACGACGTCGCCAAGCTGATGAAGCTGCTCCTGCGCCTGCGCGACCAGGGAAACACGATCATCGTCATCGAACACAACATCGACGTCATCCGCTGCGCGGACTGGATCGTCGACCTCGGGCCGGGTGGAGGAGACTCCGGCGGAACGCTCGTGTGTGAAGGGCCCGTCTCCGCCGTCAAGGCGTGCAAGGCCTCCTTCACGGGGCGGTTCATTTGATATCTTGCATAACATCGAAAAAGGAGAAAACGGAAAATGACAAACGAAGTTGAAGTTGCGGAAAAAGTCACAGGTGCGTTCGGCGCGCAGCTGAACGAAGGCCGGGAGGTCGCCTCGCAGGTGATGACGTGGGTTACGGAGAAGGGGCTCGACTTCGCGGTCAACATTCTCGCTGCGGCGTTGATCCTCGTCGTCGGATGGCTCGTCATAAAGCTGATCGACGCACTCGTCCGCAAGGCGCTTATGCGCGGCAAGGCGAAGCAGACGCTTTTCATTAACTTCGCGTGCTCCGTCGTCACGAAGGTGTGCTGGGCGGTCCTTCTCATCATGGTCGCCGGACGTCTCGGCGTGAACGTCGCGCCGCTGATCGCCGGTCTCGGCGCAACGGGCTTCATCATCGGCTTCGCGTGCCAGGAGTCTCTTGGCAACCTCGCCTCCGGAATGATGATTGCGATCAACGAGCCATTCAAGGTCGGCGATGTCGTCGACGCAGCGGGCCACACGGGATGCATCCTCGAGGTGAACATGATGGCCACCGTGATGAAGACTGCGGACGGAAAGCGCATCGTGATTCCGAACAAGAGCGTCTGGGGCGGTCCCATCGTCAACTACAACACGCTCGGCCTCCGCCGCGTCGACCTTCAGGTCGGCATCGACTACGGAGAGGACGTCACCAAGGCGATCGACGTCATCCGCGAGACGGTCTCTCGCATCCCCGGCGTCCTCTCTGAGCCGGCGCTTGGAGTCGCGGTCGCGTCGCTCAACGACAGCGCGGTGCAGATCAACGTGCGCCCGTGGGTCAAGAGCGCGGACTACTGGCCCGTCGCGTCCGCGACGCTCACCGAGGTGAAGGAGGCGCTTTTCAGCGCCGGCGTGAAGATTCCGTTCCCGCAGATCGAGGTCCATACGGCGCGCTGAGCCATGCTGCACGTTGTCGCAACTCCGATAGGGAACCTCGGCGACCTTTCGCCGCGGGCCATAGAGGCGCTCAAGGGCGCCGCGGCCATCGCGTGCGAGGACACGCGCCGCACGTGGCAGCTTCTCTCGCACTTTGAGATTCCGCGTCCGCAGGAGATGTTCTCCTACCGCCAGGGCAACGAGGAGCGCGTCACCGAGAAGGTGCTCGCGCTGCTTGCCGAGGGGAGGGAGGTCGCGCTCTGCTCGGACGGAGGATACCCCGCCGTGTCCGATCCGGGCTACCGCCTCATCCGCGCGTGCGCGCAGGCGAACGTCCCCTACGAGGTCATCCCGGGTGCGAGCGCGGTGGAAGTCGCGCTCCTCATGAGCGGACTTTCCACGTCGTCCTTCACGTTCCGCGGCTTCCCGCCGCGCGGACCAGGCGCTCTCCGCAACTGGTTCGCGGAGGATCGCGACAAGGAGCACACGCTCATCTGCTACGAGTCCCCGTTCCGCATCGGCGCGACGCTTGCAGCCGCGCTTGACGCGCTCGGCGACAGAGAGGCGGCGGTCTGCATCGAGCTCACGAAGATGCACGAGCGCGTCTCGCGCGGATACCTCTCCGACCTCGCGAAGGAGTACGAGGGCGCGAAGGTTAAGGGCGAAGTCGCGCTCGTCATCGCGGGGAACAATCCGAAGTTCCGCAGAGAGCCCCAGGTTTTGGTATAATCTAGGAAAGCTTTTCACATAGGAGGAAACAAGATGAACATCAACCGCCGCAGTTTCATATCCACGATCCTCGCCGCAGGCGCGTATCCGCTGATGCCGGGATGCTTCTCGCCAAAGGCGTACGCCGTCAATGGGAAGGTCCGCCTTGCCGCAATCGGATGCGGCGCGCAGGCCTGGTTCGACCTGAAGGCGCTCTCCAAGAACACCGACCTCTGCGAGGTGGTGGCCCTCTGCGACACCGACATCGGCGCACCGCACACGCTCGACGCGCTCAAGGAGTTTCCGACGCTGCCGCGCTTCCAGGACTTCCGGAAGATGTTCGACAAGATGGCGGACGAGATCGACGCGGTGCTCATCGGCATCCCAGACCACTCCCATTTCTGCGCCGCGATTCACGCGATGCGCCTGGGCAAGGCGGTCTACGTCGAGAAGCCCCTCGCGCACTCGTTCCGTGAATGCGAGCTCCTTATGGCCGCGGAGCGCAAGTACGGCGTCGTCACCCAGATGGGCAACCAGGGCCACAGCGGGAACAACTTCTACCAGTACCGCGACTACGTGGCCAACGGCGTGATCAAGGACGTCACGAAGGTCGTCTCCCACATGAACATGCAGCGCCGCTGGCACAAGTGGGGCGGAAAGACCTCGTCGTATCCGAAGGCCGAGCAGCTGCCGAAGACGCTCGACTGGGACGTCTGGTGCGGCGCCGCGCCGTGGCATGACTTCTCCAAGGACCTCGCGTACGGCGAGTGGCGCTGCTGGTACGACTACGGCAACGGATGCATGGGCGACTGGGGCGCGCACATCCTCGACTGCGTCCACCGCTTCACGCTCAAGGGCGCGCTGCCGAGCGAGGTCGCGATCTCCAACGTCATCGGATGGAACCCCTACGTGTTCCCGATCCAGGACACGCTCACGATGAAGTTCCCGGGAGTGACGCTCGAATGGTACGAGGGACTCGACAACAAGCCGAAGCTGCCGGAGGGGTTCCGCTACGCGGACAACAAGGGGCTCTTCCCCGCGTCGACCGCAAACGACGGACTCATCGATCCGCCGCTCAAGCCAGGCAAGGAGATCTACCTTGCGGACGGCACCGTCTGGCAGGGACTCTCCCACGCGTCGACGCTCGTGCGCTGCGGAGCGCAGGACGAGCCTGTCCCGGAGTTCGAGAAGGCGCACAACGACCACTACCGCAACTTCCTCCTTGCGGTGAAGGGCGAGGAGGAGGCGAAGAGTCCGTTCCATATCGCCGCGCCGCTCTCGGAAATCTTCTGCCTCGGCGTCGCCGCGCAGCGCCTGAACCGCGGCTTCAAGTTCGATCCCGTGAAGAAGCGCGCGATCGGCGATGCGGAAGTGGACATGCTTCTCAAAGGCCCGGCCCCGAGGCGCGGCTGGGAGGAATACTATCGCGGATGAAGAGTCTCCGTTTCGTGATAACTGCGGGGCCGACGCGCGAGCACATCGACCCCGTCAGGTTCCTCTCGAATCCGTCCACCGGAAAGATGGGCTTCGCCGTCGCGCGCGCGGCGGCGAGGCGCGGACACGACGTCACGCTCGTCGCGGGACCTGTCTCGCTGAAGACCCCGAAGGGAGTTCGGCGCGTCGACGTGACGAGTGCGCGCGACATGCTCGCCGCGGCAGAGGAGGCTCTTGCCGGACGACACGCACAGAAGAGAAGCCAAGATCCACTGACGGTATTTGTTGCGACCGCCGCAGTCGCCGACTGGCGTCCGGCGAAGTGCGCAACGAGGAAACTCAAGAAGGGGCAGATGTCCGACACGCTTAAGCTCGTGCGCAACCCCGACATCTTGAAGACCCTCTCCCTCCGCGCCGCACGCGAACCGCGAACCACCCTGTTCATCGGATTCGCCGCGGAGACGAACGATGTAATTTCCGAGGCGCGGCGCAAGTGCCGCGAGAAGGGGCTCGAGATGATCGTCGCGAACGACGTCACGAAGAAGGGCTCGGGCTTTGGGACGGATACCAACTGCGTGACCTTTCTCAGGAAGGACGGATCCGTCGAGCGCCTTCCGCTCATGTCGAAGGCGGCTGTCGCGACGAGAATCGTTTGCGCGGCCGAGCGCATGGCGCGGGAATGTGGTATAATCTCTGCAACAAGCCTGTAGGAGGAAAGGACAAAAGATGAACACTCTGATAGTCGTCGGAATCATAGTTGTCGCACTCGTGGCGCTGATCGCATGGGTCGTCGGACTCTACAACGGACTCGTTGTCCTGAAGAACCGCTTCAAGAACGCGTTCGCTCAGATCGACGTGCAGCTCCGCCGCCGCTACGACCTCATCCCCAACCTCGTGGAGACCGCCAAGGGCTACCTCAAGCACGAGCGCGAGACGCTGACCGCCGTCATCGAGGCGCGCAACCAGGCCGCGGGCGCCGCGAAGGCGCTCGCCGCAGCGCCGGGCGATCCGTCGGCCGTAAAGGCCTTCGCCGCCGCAGAGTCGGGCCTCGCGGGACTTCTCTCCCGCCTCATGGTCGTCGTCGAGCGCTATCCGGAGCTCAAGGCGGACGCACAGATGTCCCGTGTCATGGAGGAGCTTTCCTCGACCGAGAACCGCATCGCCTTCGCGCGCCAGGCGTACAACGACGCCGTCACGGAGTACAACACGAAGCGCGAGCTTTTCCCGACCTCGATCGTCGCGGGCATCTTCAACTTCGAGCCCGCAGCGCTCCTTGAGTCCACAGACTCCGCCGCGCAGCGCGAGGCGCCGCAGGTCAAGTTCTGATGGATCCGTTCGCGCTCCAGGACGAAGCGCGGCGGAACACCGGACGGCTCGTCGCGCTTGCCGTTCTCGCAGTCGCGGCGGTAGTCGCGGCGGCGGCGTGCGTCTTTGCGTGCGGCGCATGGACGCTTTTTCGGTTTCTCCTTGAGGAGAGGGATCTCGCGTTCTGGCCTTTCGTGCTGAACCCCGCCGTTATCGCGTGGTCGCTTTTCGTCTCGTTCCTGGTCGTCCTCATCGGCTTCCTCGTGAAGAGCGACGATCTCTCATCTCCAGAGAAGCTGATGGCGCGCATCGGAGCGAAGCAAGTGGTCCGCTCGCGGACAAAGGGGAGCGACGCGAAGTCGCTCGCGAGGCTGAGGCTCTTCAACGTCTGCGAAGAGATGTCGATCGCGTCGGGCGTGCCAATGCCGTCCGTCTGGGTGCTCGAGGATTCCGGCGACGTCAATGCGTTCGTAGCCGGGACGACTTGCGACGCAGCCACGCTCTGCGTAACGGCGGGAGCGCTCAGGTTCCTCGAGCGGGACGAGCTGCAGGGCGTAGTCGCGCACGAATACAGCCACATCCTCAACGGCGACATGCGGTTGAACTTCCGGCTCCTGATGCTTGTCGCGGGTGTGACGGCGTTCAACCGGCTCGGGAAGGGCATGCTCGGCATATTCGGCTCGAAAAAGGAAGCGGACGGAGATGGAGACTCGGGCATCCGCATCCGCCTCCCGCGCGGCGGCAAGGGCGGCAAGGGTAGCGGCGGAGTTGGGATAATCATTCTCGTCTATCTCGCGACGGCGCTTCTCCTGTGGCTCATAGGCTCTATCGGCGTATTCTTCGCGCGGCTCGCGCAGTGCGCGGTGTCGCGTCAGCGCGAGTTCCTCGCGGATGCCTCGGCGGCGCAGTTCACGCGCAATCCCGAGGCGCTCGCGAACGCGCTGCGACTCACGTACCTCGCTGGGATGGGAAGGCGCGGCTCGGCGTTCGACGCGTGGAGGGACGACGTCGCACACATGCTATTCACGGAAGGAGAGCGCACGCTGTTCGCGACGCATCCTTCGGTACGCGACAGGATCGCGCGGCTCTCGCCGCGCGGAATCTCCTCCGACGAGCAGCTCAAGGCGCGCGTGAAGCGCATCCGCGCGGAGCGCAAGGCCGCGTCCGCTGCGCGCGAGCGCGCGAGGGCGGAGGATGTGCCCGACATCCCACCGCAGAATGCGACTGCGTTCGTTGCGCGCGAGCGCGTGAAAGTGAAGGATGCGCCAGTCCTCGGAAATCCCGAGTCGCGCGTGGAGGCGCTTCCGAAGGAGTTCCTTGCGCGTCTTCGCGAGCCGGGCGGAGCGGGAACGGCGCTCGTGCAGCTGCTGCGCGGGAAGGTACCCGAAGGACTCGACGCGATGCCGTCGCGCGCCGAGAAGCGGCGCATCGCCACGCGCTGCACGATTGCGATACGCGACGTCGAGTCCGAGCCCGCGCGCCAGAAGTGGGCGGACACCCTCACGGCGATTGCGCAGGAGGACGGAGAGATAGACTCGTTCGAGTTCATGCTGCTCGCGGGGGCGCGTCGGCAGCTCTCGCCGCCGCATGAGGTGCGCACCGTTCCCGCCGCGCGGCTCGTCGAGCCTGCGTCGCGCGTACTCGCGACGGTCGCGAGCTTCGGGTCGGATCCGGAAGGCGGATACCGCGCGGCCGAGCCGAATCTCTCGCTGATCCCGACGCCGCTTCCGCCGATGCCGCCTCCGTACGACGACGCGATGGATTTCCTCGACGCGCTTTCGTCGCTCGGGGCGATGCCTCCGCTCGCGAAGCGCGAGTTCCTTTTCGCGCTCAAGGCGACGGTCGCGCAGGACGGACGGGTGACTGACGAGGAGTCGGACTACGTCGCGGCCGCGGCGGCGGCTATCGGCGCCCTCGGCTGGAGTTGATTCACCTAGGGGGGCATCCGGAAGCCCTCAGAATGGATGGTACCCATTCGGGCATACCACAATTGGGGTAATTATGATATAATGTCCCGCAGAAAGATACGGAGGGGCAAATGAGCAGGATTACCACAGTTTTCGCAGTGCTGGCGGCGGGCATCTGCGCCGGAGCGACGCATGCAGCGGACGGTGCGGAGTTTGCATGGCCGGAGCCGACGCGCGAGATGAAGCCGTGGGTCTACAACTGGTGGATGGGTTCCGCCGTAGACTCCGAAGGACTCGAGTACCAGTGCAGGGAACTTGCAGACAAGGGCTTCGGCGGATTCCACGTCATCCCCATCTACGGCGCGAACGGACCTGACAACCGCTATCGCGCGCAGTGGAAGGAACTCCTTTCTCCGGAGTGGGTCGGCGCGTGGAACATCGCCGCGTGGAAGGCGGAGACGTTCGGACTCGGCATAGACCTGACTATGGGATCGGGCTGGTGCTTCGGCGGACCGTGGATCGACAAGGATCACGCAGCGAGCTCGGGGATGAAGGTGAAGCGAGCGGGACTCGGCGGAGCCGGATTCATGATCGATCCGTTTGATCCCGAGGCGATGAAGCTGCACATCGCCGCGTTCGAGAGGTTCTTCGGGAAGAAGGGTTCGGCGGCGCGTCCGCGCTCGTTCTACCACGACAGCTACGAATACTACGGCGCGGAGCCGAAGAACGGACAGGACATCGACGAGTCGCAGCTCGCATGCTTCAAGGTGTGGACCGACTGGTGCCGTGAGAACGGATACCTCACGCGCAACGAGGCACACGGTGCGCCCTCTAACTGGCTTGACTTCTACGCGCTCGCGGACATTCCGGAAACTGAGATGTTTGCGAAAGGAGACCGCGACATTCTTGTCTCGAAGTTCGCTTCGTCCGCAGCGCACGCGAAGGGAACTACGCTCGTCTCCGCCGAAAGCTGCACCTGGATCGACGAGCACTTCTGCGAGCGTCCCGCCGAGATAAAGGCGTTCCTCGACAGGTTGTTCCTTTCCGGCGTGAACCACGTCTTCTACCACGGATGCTGCTATTCGCCGGTCGACGCGGTGTGGCCGGGATGGTGCTTCTACGCGTCGCTTGAGATGAACCCACGAAATCCGATCTGGCGCGAGATGGGCGCGCTCAATGCATACGTCACGCGCTGCCAGTCGCTCTTCCAGACATGGACACCCGACAACGACCTCGCGATTTTGTGGGACCCGAAGTCCTTCCGCGACAAGCAAAAGGGCAAGGTCGAGAACATGTCCATACACAACCGCGACAAATGGTTCTACGGCGAGCCGATCGGAAAGGTGGCGAGGGAGTTCTTCGAGGCTGGCTTCTCGTTCGACTACGTCTCGCCGCGCATGGTCGAGGCCGGGCTTGCCAAGAAGTACGCGGTTGTGGTCGATCCTGCTGATTATCTTAACGCAGAGTCGCAGAAGCGCGCCGAGCTTGTAAAAGGCGCGAAGGTGATGCCGTTCGACGCGGCGAGCGGACTTCTCGCCACGCGCTGGAGGAAGGACGGCGCGACGGCGTACTTCATCGTGAACACCGGCTCTGTCGCGCGCGTCGTATCCGCCGCGGAGGAGTTCACCGCGGCGGATCCGCTTACCGGCGTTATCGCGAAAACCAGCTCTGCGGAGATCAAGCCAATGCACTCGCTCTTTGCAATCGGCGACGGCTTTGCCATGCAATCCGCCAATCCGTCAATCCGTCAATCAAACAATGTCTCCGGTCCTTGGAAAGTCTCCGCTATCTGCGGCGGACCGAAGCTACCGGATCCTCGCACGCTCGACGCGCTCGCGGGATGGGAGACGTTCGACGAGTTCTTCTCCGGCACGATGCTGTACCGCACAAGTTTCGACGTCGAAAACAAATCCGTCAAACATGCAATCTCCCTCGGCGAGGTGAGGGAGATCGCGAGGGTGCGCCTGAACGGACGCAACCTCGGCGTGAAGTTCATGCCGCCGTACGACTTCGCGATTCCCGAGGGCGTGCTTAGGGAGAAGGGGAACGAGCTCGAGGTGGAGGTCACGAACCTCGGCGCGAACCGCCTGAGGTGGAACGACCTGAACAAGATTGACTGGAAGTACTTCACCGACATCAACATTGTGGACATCAACTACAAGAAGTTCGATGCCTCGCAGTGGAAGCCTCTTCCCTCCGGACTGCTCGGTCCGGTGCGCCTACTTTCCCGCTGACGGCCGTTGTCTGAACTGCGGCGTTTGTGGTATACTTTGCGGCGAGAGGAAAGCTGCAGATATGACTACATGCAAGGTGATGGGGATCGTCAACGTCACGCCGGACTCCTTTTCGGACGGCGGAAAGTTCAATTCGCCGGAGGAGGCGATACGGCGCGCGAGGAATCTTGTTGCGGAGGGCGCGGAGATAATCGACATCGGCGGTGAGTCGACGCGTCCGGGTGCGGTTCCGATCTCCTGGGAGGAGGAGTGGTCCCGCATCGAACCCGTTTTACGGGGACTGTCCCCATCTGTTTCGTCCACTTTAGGAGGGACTGTCCCCGTTTCTGTGGATACCTACCACCCCGAAACGGCGGAGCGCGCGTTGTCGCTAGGAGCGTCGATAATCAACTGCGTCTATGAGGAGCCCATAGCCGACATGATGCGGATATGTGCAAAAAACAACGCCGAATTGGTTGTTCCTTGCAGATTGGGTGGCGAATTTACGGGGACTGTCCCCAAAATTAAGGGGACTGTCCCCGCAAATATGGGGACTGTCCCCCTGTATCTGGACCCGATGATCGGCTTCGGCACGACGCGCGAGGAGGACCTCGAGATACTGCAGACGATTCCCGAGCTCGCCAAGCGGGGTCGCGTCCTAATCGGCGCGAGCCGCAAGCGCATCGTGAAGCGCCTCACGGGCGAGAAGGTTCCGGGCAAGGATCTCGCCGGCAACCTCACGATCGCTGTCTGGGCTGCGCTCAACGGCGCGAGCGTTGTGCGTGTGCACGACGTGAGGGAGACGGTGCAGGCGCTCAAGGTCCTCTCCGCGCTCCGCTGCGGCGTTGCGTGACGCACATTGCCGCCTCCCGCGCCCCCGGGTTTTTGGTATACTATTGGTTTATGAAGACAAAGCCGCTTTTCATCGTTATCTCCGCGCCGTCCGGCTGCGGTAAGTCGACGCTCATAGACATGATCCTCCAGGAGTACTGCGACATCGTGTACTCCATATCCTGCACGACCAGGGCGCCGCGCGGAGATGAGGAGGATGGACTCGACTACCACTTCAAGACAAAGGAGCGCTTCGAGGAGCTCATCAAGGAGGGTGCGTTCATCGAGTACGCGAAGGTGCACGACAACTACTACGGCACGCTCAAGGCGCCTATCGAGGAGGTGCTTGCCGAGGGCAACTCGATGATACTCGACATCGACGTGCAGGGCGCGGCGAAAGTGCGCGAATACGTGCGCAACTTGCCGAACAACGATCCGCTGAAGATCGGCTATGTCGACATCTTCATTCTTCCGCCCGACATGGAGGAGCTCCGCCGCAGGCTCGAGGGCCGCGGCACAGACTCGCCGGAAGTGATTGAGCGGCGCCTCGTGAACGCGGAGGGCGAAATCGCACGCGCGGGCGAATACATGTTCAAGGTCACCAACGACGACCTTGCCATCGCCTACAAGCGTCTCTGCGATCTTATCGACGCCCTCTCGGGCAGAATGTGAGGCATAAGATGAACAAAACCACAGCTTTTGCCGCCGCCGCATGCACGGCCATCTTCCTACCTGCGTGCGCATCGGCCGCGGAGAGTTTCCGCGTCGACGCGCCGGCGTCCGTGCTCGTTGACGGAGCATCGCGTCCCGGGGCTGTCACCGTGTCGTCCGACGGACGCGTCCGCGTCGCCTCGTCCGAGCCGCTTTCTCGCGTCGAGATCGAGTGGAAGGCGTCGTTTGGTCCGGACGCAACGGTTTTCGGCGGAGACTTCGAGCGCACCTACGGCGACGCGGCGTGGAGGCCTGTCGCAGGCGCGGCGGATGCGCCGCGGGGCGGCGCGATGGCGTGGTACTGCCTTGTCTCGGACGCCGGACGCGTCGACGGATATGGCGTCGAGGTGCAGCCCGGTGCGTTCGCGGCGTGGGAGGTTTTCCCGGACAGGGTGCGCCTCAGCCTGGACTGCCGCGCCGGGTCCGATCCGGTCGAGCTCGGTGCGCGGACGCTCGACGCGTGCCGCATCGTCACGCGGCGCGGGGGCGCTGGGGAGAGTGCGTTCGAGGCGGGGCGCGCGTTCTGCCGCGTGATGTGTCCGAAGCCCCGGCTTCCGTCCGGGCCTGTCTACGGATACAACGACTGGTACTGCGCGTACGGAAAGAACACGGCGGCGAACTTTCTTGCGGATGCGGCGTTCATTGTCTCGCTCGTGAAGGGCGAGAAGGTGCGTCCGTATGTTGTGGTCGACGACGGATGGCAGCACGGACGGCAGGGGTCTGCCCCCGCGAAGGCCTCGGAGCGCTGGAAGGGCGTGAACGAGAAGTGGGGCATGGGGATGGACGAGGTCGCGCGGCGCGTGAAGGCGATGGACGCGAGGCCGGGGCTCTGGTACCGTCCGTTCCTGCCGGACGACGGACTTCCCAACGAGGGGGTGCCGATGGATCCGACCGATCCCGAGCTTGCGGGGCGGATACGGTCCGACATCAAGCGGTTCGTCGGATGGGGCTACGAGATGGTGAAGATCGACTTCATAACGTACGAGTGGTGCGGGAAGTGGGGAATGGACTTTGCGAAGAGTCCGGTCGTGAGGGATCTTCCGAAGTGGCGCGACAGGAGCCGCACGACCGCCGAGGTCGTCAGGGGGCTCTATGCGGCCATGCGCGACGCTGCCGGTGATAGGGCGCTCATAATCGGGTGCAACGCCATCGACCATTTCGCGGCGGGGCTTTTCGAGCTTCAGCGCACGGGCGACGACACGAGCGGCGAGGAGTGGGCGCGCACGCGCAAGATGGGTCCGAACACGCTCGGAATGCGCGCCATCCACAACGACACGTTCTACCGGGTCGACGGAGACTGCTTCGGGCTCGCAAAGCCCGGGGCGATTGAATGGCGGCTCAACTCGCGCTGGCTAGATCTCCTGGCGCGCTCCGGGACGGCGCTCTTCGTGTCCTGGAGGCGCGAGCTGACGACGACGGAGATACGCGAGGCGCTCGAGGCGGCGCTCAGGCGCGCGGCGAAGGCGCAGCCCACGGGCGAGCCGCTCGACTGGACGCGGAACGTCCGTCCGGCGCGCTGGCGCTTCGGCTCCGAGGAGCGCGAGTACGACTGGGAATAGTCGGAAATATGGTATAATACGCTGTTATGACGACATATGTCTGCGGACACAGGAACCCCGACGTCGATTCCGTGACGAGCGCGTACGCGCTTGCGGACCTGAGGCGGCGGACGGGGATGAAAGACGTGGAGCCCATCTGCGCAGGGCGGCTTCCGCCCCGCGCGAAATGGGTGTTCGACCATTTCCGCCTGAAGCCGGTGCGGGCGCTTCGCGACGTGTACGTGCGAGTGCGCGACATAGTCGATCCGTCGGTTCCTACGATCGACGCTGGTATGCCGCTTGTCGACGCACTGAGGGCGCTTGAGGCTTCCGGCGAGTCGTCGCTTCCTGTGAAGGCGGCCGACGGCAAGTTCGTCGGCATGCTGTCCCCTGCGAAGCTGCTGTCGATGTTCATAGAGCGCGCGGACCTCTCGATCCCCGTCGGGAAGGCCCCGCTCCACCACTGCAGCCAGGTGCTGGCCGCGGGAGACCGGGCGCACGACGTGAGGTCTGCGGCGATCCGCAACTCCCACAACCACTTCCCCGTCGTGGACGATCGAGGGATGCTGGTCGGGACGGTCCTGAAGCGCGCGTTCGCGGAGCCGCCTCCGGTGAGGATGATTCTTGTCGACCACAACGAGACGGAGCAGGGGATTCCCGGGCTCGAGGAGCTTCCGGTGGTCGAGGTTGTGGACCATCACCGCATCGCGTTCGCGGCGACGAAGGATCCGATCAAGTACACGTCGGACGTCGTCGGCTCGACGTGCACGCTCGTCGCGCGGATGTTCCGCGGAGCGGGCGAGAGGCCGACGAAGGAAGTTGCGGGGGTGCTGATCGCGGGCATCGTCTCGGACACGCTCCTCTTCCAGTCTCCGACGACTACGGACGAGGACAGGGCGATGTGCGCGTGGCTCGAGAAGCTGTGCGGCGAGAGCGCCGCGTCGGTCATGGAGGGGCTTATGTCCGTGGCCTCGCCGCTCACCTCGATGTCCGCCGAGCAGGCGGTCGCGAGCGACGCCAAGCTGTACAGCGAAGGGGGGCGGAAGTTCGTGCTGGCGCAGATCGAGGAGTCGCACCTCGCCGTGTTCCACAGGCACATGCAGGAGCTTGCGGCGGCGCTCGACAAGGCTCGCAGGGAGGGGGCTCTCGACTTCGCGGCGCTCATGGTGACGGACCCGGTGCGCGGCAATTCGGAGCTGCTCTTCAGCGGCGACGAGGCCGTAAGAAGGGCGCTTCCGTACCGCAGGGCGGAATCGGGCGTGCTGCTCATGCCGGGCGTGCTGTCGCGCAAGAAGCAGCTCCTGCCGGAGGTTCTGGCCGCCCTGGCGTGACGTGCGCCGCTTGATTTTGGCCAACGTTTTCCCTTGCCATTCCGACAGAAAATGTAGTATACTTCCAACATGATGTGCAGTAAGGCATTTGTATTTTTGGGATGCGCGGCGGCAGCGGTGTCGCCGTTGGCATCGTATACCGTCGTCGCTCAGGAAGCGGCGCCCGCAGCCGCGGAGGCGCCGGTCGAGGAGATCGACCCCGCGCTTGCGTTCGAGATCCGCTATGTCGAGAGCCTCATCGAGTACGGCTATCCCGACTTCGCCGAGGATGTGATCGCGGCGACCAAGAAGAAGTGGCCCGAGTCCGAGACCAAGTTCTTCGCCATCGAGATCCGCGGGCTTCTCTCGCTCGGCAAGTTCGACGAGGCGGAGAAGAAGATCGCGGCGCTTCCCGACCGCAAGAGCGCGAAGTACTGGGCTGCGAGGCTCGAGGTCGCGAACAACCTGTTCTTCCGCGGCAAGAAGGCGGAGTGCTCCAAGATATACGACGAGTTCTTCAAGGCATTTCCCCAGCCCACAAAGGAGATCCGCGAGTTCTACATGCAGGCGTGCTACGCCTGGGGGCAGATCCTCGTCGGCGACAAGCGCTTCGGCGAGGCCGTGAAGGTGTATGAGGGGCTTCTCAAGCTCATCAACAAGAAGAAGGGCGAGGACGAGGCGAACGCGTGGTGCAACGTGGCGAGCGAGACGGCCGAGATGTACCTGAAGCTCGCGACGGACGAGAAGGACCCGAAGAAGCGCGGCCAGTACCTCGACCCCGCGAAGAAGATCGTCGACGAGCTGCTGTGGGAGATGGACCGTCCGGTGTACTTCGGCCGCGCCATCGCCATGAAGGCGAACATCGAGCTCCTCAAGGGCGACGTAGCGAAGGCTCAGCAGACGATCAACGAGTACATGGGCCAGCTCGAGGACCTGCACAAGCAGATCGTCGAGTTCGATCCCGAGGGCAAGGAAGGCCTCAGGAAGTTCTCACCGATGCCGCTCTGCCGCTTCATGCTCGCGAAGATGCTCTGGGACGAGGCGCAGGCCGAGTACAAGAAGACGAAGCGCGACGACGAGCGCGT
>Ga0129306_1002043_pt1 | contig 19494 bp, 18 predicted proteins | sample P827metagenome_FD_94438 | JGI IMG/M metagenome (GOLD analysis project Ga0129306, IMG submission 94438) | Capybara group fecal microbial communities from Wisconsin, USA - P827 metagenome | ecosystem: Host-associated > Mammals > Digestive system > Large intestine > Fecal | place: USA: Wisconsin... | reverse complement strand
GTCTAAGTCATACCATTCTTTTTTATCATTTATTTCCACATATCTAATCATTTATTTAGCTCCATCGTAAATATATCTGTTTAAAGAATTTTGTAACTTCTGAGCAAGCCCTAAATTTCTTTTTCCATATACCCTGCAGTAAAGGAGAAGAAATCAAATTTTCGAGTTTCAGTATGAATAAATCCATGTTTTTCATACCACTCTCTAAGTACAGTATTCTCCTCAACAATACTAAGTTTCATAACATTACAGCCTAATTCTTTCGCCCTGGAGATTGAATCATCAAGAAGAATCTCACCTATACCTTTATGCCTATATTCCGGCAATACACATAGGCTACCCAATTCACACTCTTCCTCCCCTGGAAAAAACAGATTATAATATCCAACTAATTTATCATTATCAAAATATCCATACATTGGACGATGTTGTTCATGCATCCATGTGTGAATCCTGTTCTCATCAGTTGCAAATGCCGTAAAATAAGGTGAATTTTCTACCGTTATATTATACTGTTTTGCAACAGTCATAAAACTCTCACGTATTACTCTGACACAGCTTTCAACATCATTTTCATCAATCGCTCTAATCATATAAGTATCACCTCCATAGTCATTAGAATACTCTAAATCGGAAAAATTTACACCCGACATTCTGTGCGCTCTTTGTCGTATATCATATTGCATCGGCCCCAAGATTCATCTTTATAAGTGAATGCATTAGGCGTGAGAATCCTCTCTACAAATCCTGCTTTTTCATAACATCTCTTAGCCCTTAGATTTTCTGGGAATACATTTAACTGAACAATAGTTGCTTCAGGATTTTCAAATGCCTGTCTAACAGCAAGGCCCAGCATCTCTCTTGCTATTCCCTTACCTCTTGATTCTGGATCAACAACCACAAACTTGAGCATACCTTCCTTTGTTTCATTATTAAATGAATAGCAAAAGAAACCTACTACCTTGCCATCGTCAGATATAGCAACATAAGGAACATCTCCAAATCTATCAGCAGCTTCTTTTAAGGTATCCGCTAAATTATCCTTACTAAGAGGATACTTTATGAGATTTGCACACCACATGGCATGTGTCCTCTCATCTGTAACCCATTCCTTCATCGCTTCAAAATCACTATCAATTTCAAATTTTCTTAACTGCATATACTCTCTCCCATTCTAAATCACATGATAACATCTTTAATTATATCTGTCATTTAACTAATAATATAAAAATATTTAGAAGTATTACTATATACAAAACAAAAAGCCCGCGAGAAAATCCCAGTTAAGGGTTCCTGCGAGCCAATTATTATACCGGATTATGTAAACCACGAATATCTTCATCATTATATTTCTTTGAAGTAAAAATAGTATACTTTCCTTCAAAGACTTCTTCACAAATCCTTAGTTCCAGTTCCTGACGATGTATAAAATGATTAATCAAGTCTTCTTCCCCACTCAGTCCTCTTTCTTTTGAATATGGACATCCATTAAAGAATCCCATCATAAGCGGGAACCATAGTTCATTTCCTTGATCATCTGAACGTTCCCTTCGAATAACATCAAGATTACCTCTTACATCATCTGCCTTTAGATAAACTATATGATAGTCCTTTCCATCAAGTGCTTTTCTTACCTCTTTATAGAACTCTATTATTTCATCATCCGACATAACCTTAAAAAGAATCATATCTTCAACTATGTTTTGAAAAAGTGAACATTCGAAAATCTGTTTATCCTTGTTCCAAGCTTTAAAACGACTAAGAATAATATCCTTCATTTCATTAAGCGAAACTCTGTTATTATAGATTTCATACTGTTCTAAATCCTTATGAAAACCTGGAATATCAGTAAGAATCTGAGTATAACAAATGATTCTCTTACCATTCTCACGAAAAGACTTTTCTTCTATTAATCCTCGAATCTCTTTATACTTTTCAAGTATCTCCTGATATTTTTCTTCATCAACATATGCACACCATGCAAGTTCAATAGGAGAATAATCCCCTTCTCGAATTGCTGTATAATCCGAATTGAACTCTGAGAGTTTCTGTACCATAGTACTCTTTCCACTCCCCTGAAGTCCCTCTACAAAATAATTCATAACAATCCTTTCAAATCCCAAATTAATCCATGTAGATTATCATCTAGTTAAACCACCATGAAATACACACTCATATACTAGTATGTCATTCCAGTATATTTCCTCATATCCCTGGAACCAGGTGAAATCTCCTGTCACGTTGCATCTATATGTATATTCTCCTGACTGATAGATTTCCGGCCCTCTATATGGCATCCCCTTATCTGCAGCCCGAAGTGCTTCTTTTAAGAAGTCACCGCTGAACTTATCATCCAGTACACGGCCCATATAATTCATGGCATATACTGTGACACCCTTCTTCCAGACAGCTTCTTCACCTGCAAATTCTTCTCCACCAACATAGGTGTCATGATACATATAGTCTCCACTCTCATATCTAAAATCATGTGAAGCCGGTCTTGTGGCATCTACTTCATTCATATATGCAGCATATGTATTTACATTTGCCTCTAATCTGAACTCGATCAGCTCATCTATATCCGTTCTCTGCTGCGGAGATATATTCACTGAACAATCCTGATCCTTAACCAGATAATCAACACTGACATTCATCATATTACTGATCTGGATGAGATTAAAGATATCAGGATAAACCTGACCCGATTCCCACTTTGCAACCGCCTGTCTGGATACGTCAAGCTTTTCAGCCAGTTCCTCCTGCGTAAGCCCCTTGTTCTTTCTTAGTATCTGTAATTTTTCAGAAAATATCATTTTCATCACCTCCGAAATAACTATACAAAGAATCAGCAAATAATAACAGTAACCAGTAGTTTCGTTTTTGCCACTTTCATTATACATCTATTTCATCTTTAGTATCCTTCTATATCCTTGGTTTATAGTTACAACATATACTATACAGGATATGCCAAATGCAAAGATAATTAGCATTATTAAGGCGGCAATTATAATGGTAACATTATTCTCTTTATTAAATATAGATACTATCATCATAGGAATAACTGCTGCCAGTAAACTCACAACCCCAATTATTATTCCAAGTAGAAATGTATGCTCAAATGATTTCTTATATTCTTCAATCACACCGCGAACTCCAAAGCCAAGCTCCATATCCTCTTTCAAAATATTCTTATAAGGAGTCCGTTTCCAGAGAGACAAAATAATAAGAATAGCCATAATAATAAGAATGATAATCTGAACTATTGTACCAACTATTGCCAAGCCTTCATTAAAAAGAGACATTATAATCCCCGGAAATGGAGAAAGACAGAAAAGGAATACAGCTATCACAAAGCTCTTTGCAGCCTTTTTCTTTGCATCTATATAGGCTTGAACCTCTGATAACTCAACCATAGTATCATTTGAAGAATCTCCAACTTCCTTTGAAGCGTCCGCCTTAATAGCAGTTGAATCATCCGCACCCATATTATCCAAAAAAGACAGATCATATTCATCCTTCAACAGAAAATCTGTTGATACGCCAAAGAACTCTGACATAGCCATGATCTTACTAAGATCTGGAGTAGTCTGTGCCATTTCCCACTTGGAAACTGCCTGCCTACTTACTCCTATCTCTGCTCCGAATTCCTCCTGGGAAAGACCATTTCTTTTCCTGAGTTCAGTTATTTTTTCAGAAAGAAGCATCTGTTATCCTCCTGTTAAATCCCTATCCAGTAAATAACATCAACAAATATACATCTCACTGAACAGTTGCTAATGTATCAATAAAATCATCTATCTCTATCTTGACTTCGTCAGGTATTTCAGTATAAAAATAATGACTTGATTCAAGTTCAACCAGCTTCCCCTTCGAGACATTATCCATATAATTCTTATGGATCAGCAGCCAGTTATCCATATCCTGCATCATCGGCTCCAGTATCTTATCATTTGTTACAAACATAAGCGTTGGGACATCCGGAACAGGTCCATCATGAAGCGCTTTCATCTGTTCAATATAATTCTCAGTAAACCATTGCTCATGATTAATTGTAGCATCCGCCCCCATAGAATACTTCGTATACATGATTGCGCTGTACTCTCTTTTTTCCTCATCTGTTAAATACTCTGACTTTAATGCCGGAAAAATATCCTTCGCATTCATATATCTCATGAGTCCAATATCATAGCAAAAGAAATTATAAAATCCCATTTCCTTTGCTGTTTCTTCCGGATTTTCCGGCTGCAGATTATCAAAATCCACTCCCATATAATCATATTCTTCCGGGATTCCCATATCAAGACCGATTATAGCCTCTACTTCTTCGGGATAATGATTTGCCCAGTACATTGCCTCAAAACCGGAAGCAGAATGAGGGCATAGAATATACGGAGCTTCAACTCCTGCCTTTGACAGCGCACAGCGGTCCTGCTCCGTTATTATATCAACGGTTCTCTCACCATCTATCTCATCACTATAACCATAACCGAATTTTTCTATAATAACAACCTTGTAATCATCCTTCAGTCTGTCGGTCAATGATTTGAAATCCAAAATTGGAGAAGGCGTTCCGGCTCCCGCAAGAAAAACGAGCGTCTTATCTCCATAACCTTCTATGAGCAAATTCATATTATGACCATCAACCTCAACATACTCACCCTTATGTTGGATCAACTCTGCTTCTTTCTTAAGGCTTGCCTTGTTGTAAAGATAGGTTCCGATTACAAGTATTACCATAAGCGCTAATATAATCGCTATACTTATAATAAATCCCTTTGTAATCTTCAGGATAATTCTTTTAACAGATGTTTCTTTTTTTGCAGTTTTGTTTTTTAACATAATCAAACCGTCCTTTCCTGGTATATTTTCTCATTCAACATACCTAAAAGGACGGTTGCTATCTACCATCTACGGCTTGCAATGTGTCAACCACCGGGTTGCAATCGTTTAAATCTTACCTTTTATTCTCTTCCATCATTTCATCTCTGCTATCTTAAATATCAAATCCGGTATTTTATGTTACCCGGTTTAGAATAATATTCCATTTTATCCTTATACATCATTTCATCCGACTCTTTAAGCATGTCATCTATATCCTTATCTCCGTTCGAACTGTAACTGTATCCGATTGCACAATGGTATTTAGTTTCAGAAACCTTATTTTGAATACGCTCGATAAGATTCCGAACATCTTCTTCAGAAACTTTTCTGCAAACTATTACAAATTCATCTCCTCCGAGTCTGTAAACAGAATCCTTTGCCGAAGCTGCCTGCAAAAAACAAAACGCAAGGGTTGCCAATGCCATATCTCCTGCCGCATGACCTTCCTGATCATTTAATGCTTTCAACCCATTCATATCAATCGAAACTAAGGCATTTAAGTCCTTTTTATTATTACCAGTCGAAGCATAAAATGACTGACGATTCAAAACCCCTGTAAGTGCATCCTTTTCTGATAGCTGGAGGATCATAAATACATAATATACAAAAAGCGCTATGATAAGTGTCACACAAAAAATCTTTGAGTATTCCTTTCCAAGTATAAACGGAAGAATCAGGCCTGATGATAAAGCAAGACATAGAAATGCTATCGGAAAAATCTCTGAATGCCGTTTATTACTTCGTTTATACAGCAGATACACAAGCAATACAGAATATACGCCTACCATTATATAAGGAAGATAGCCCAACAAACCACGATGAAGCTTTCCTTCATTGTCCAGGGAGAAAACAATTCCTGTAAAGATTGATATTATATCTATGATAGCCAGTATTATAGCCGGAATAAACACCCTCCAATGCACATTTTTAGCGAGGGTAAAAATAATAAATGCAATAATTAATGGTGTTGCACTGTATCGTACAGACATCAGAACGAGTCTAACATTCGGCAACTCACCCTTTTCTTCCAGCGCAAACTCCAAAAAGACTATCATAGAAAAAATGAATAATGTAAGAATTAATGCATATAATCGTAGTATTGTCCTCTTTTCCAAAAACACTGTTGTCCTGAGCAAAATTGCAAAAGCTACAAGAACTAATACATTTGCCCAGTTCTGAATAATTAATTCTCTAATCATACACAGAATTCCTTTATATAAATAATCATCGAAGGTATGGCACAAATGCCATACCTCGATGTATGTTGTCATATGAAATTTCGAAAAACTTTTACGGATTACTGGTCATAGGTTCCATACCCCTTAACCGCTTCATCTATGGACAGTTTTCCTGTTGAAAATCCGTAAACCGCCATCCTTAACTGAATTACTGCATCATCAGTAATACCAAATTCTTCCGGTGAGAGAATCCTGGACTCCGGAATGTCTCCAAATGCGGAATACATACTATTAAAGGACAGGTCCTTAGTCGGCGACATCAGCCCTTTGTTCTGGGCCATCTCATTTAGTTCCTGTGATGTAACAAGAAAACGCATAAATTCATTTGCAATATCTATATTCTTGCTATCTTTATTAACGGAGAACTGCAGGTTTGGTATATCAATAAAGAAAGAGCCATCATCTGCAATAGGAATAGGTACAAATGTATACGAAAATGGATTTGCGGTGAAGCTCTCAGAAATACTTTCACGTTTTTTTGTTCCGGATACAGTATCTCCTGAGCAGGTCATCATAGGAACATCTCCCTCAAAGAAACGCAGTATTACAGCTTCATAGTTATTCTCAATAGCTGCACATGCATCAGGATCCATTAAGCCATCATTTATAAACTGTTCCATCCTTTCAAGAGTCGGTCTCATATATTCTCCGGCCGATGGATCAAGAGCATTCAGTTTTTCGACAGCTTCAGCATCGCCAGCCACCGTAGAACAGAAGAACGGATAACTTACTAATGTGTAAATCGATGTTTTTTCCTCAACAGAGTACCCCATCATAGGACTTGTATATCCCTTATCACTAAAGGCTTTACACACAGATACCAGTTCTTGATATGTAGTAGGAACACTAAGTCCTTCCTTTTCAAACAGATCCTTATTTACTAGCATTCCATAGGTACTTGAAAAAACAGGAACCATCGGAAGAGTTCCATCATCCGTCTTCAGAAGGATATTGCTACGGATGCAATCCAGATCGAGTCCCAGCGCAGGATCCGCCAGATTTTCAGCATGCTCTATAGAATCTTTATACTGCTCACGACCATACATCCATGAATTATTTACATAGATGTCAGGTGCATCATTTCCGTTCAGTACCGTTCCTATCATGTTGTTGTAGTCATCAATTTTTGTATAAACAAGCTCCACATTCGGATATATCTCATTAAATCGATCAAATTCTGTTTCCAAGGCTTCAAAGTTATCGTATCCACCAGCCACATTAATACTCGCCTTAAGTGAAGTATCCAGAGCAGGTTTGAAACCCTTCTCTATCTCTGGCTCCTGCTCCTGAGAGCCACATGCAGCGAGACTCAGAAGCATCATCATCGATAATAAAACACAACATAGTTTCTTTTTCATAATCGTTCACCCCCCTGTCACTATTATGATCTATATCTGATTCTTCGAATCTCCTTGATAACCAGTTTGATATCTATTGGCTTTGCAATATGTCCGTTCATTCCTACGTTCATGCACTCCGTAACATTTTCAGAGAATGCATCAGCCGTCATTGCGATTATAGGTATAGAGTTTGCCCAGGAATTTTCCAGCTTACGAATCTCTCTGGTCGCATCCAGTCCATTCATCTCAGGCATCTGTATATCCATGAATATTAGCTCATAGCTGCCTTCAGCGGCTGATTTCATCATATCCACGCAGACACGTCCATTTTCTGCTCGGTCACAAGTGATACCAAACATGCTGAGCATATTTGATATGATTTCCCAGTTTATGTCTATATCTTCTGCAATAAGAATATGCATTCCTTCAATATCGGAATAATCATCTTCAGGTTCGAAGGATTGGGTTTCCTCACCAATAAGCTCATTAATCTTGTTATAGAGAGTAGAACGGAAGATAGGCTTACTTACAAATCCATTTGCCCCAGCTTCTTTCGCCTTATCCTCGATGTCTGACCAATCATATGCAGAGATCAAAAGTATTGGGATTTCCGAGTTAAATTCCTCACGTATTCTGCGGATTGTTTCAACACCATCCATGTCCGGCATTTTCCAGTCTATGATCACAATACTATAATCGCGTTCACTGTTATGCCTGCTTTTAATCATTTCTATTGCTTCATCACCACTTTGTGCCAGCTCTACTGATGCGCCTATAGATTCAAGTTCATCTTCTAAGGTTTCCAGCATGATTTCATCATCGTCAACGATCAGAACATCAACATCCTCAAGCCGAAGTTCTTCCCGCTGTCTTTCAGCTTCGGAAACATCAAGGATAACTGTAAATGTAGTACCCTTGCCCGGTTCACTCTGACATTCAATCGTTCCACCCATCAGTTCAACCATCTGTTTGGTAATAGCCAAACCAAGCCCGGTTCCCTGAATGCTGCTGACACGGCTGTCTGTCTGACGAGAGAATGGCTGATACATTGTCTCCATATATTCCGGACTCATACCTATTCCTGTATCTGCCACAACATATTTTAGTCGAACACAACCCGGAACTTCACTCTTCTCCTCGCTCAGATCTACATTGACACATCCTCCAGGCTCAGTATATTTGATTGCATTTGAAAGTATATTTATATAAATCTGATTCAGACGGAGCTGATCTGCATATAGGTATTCCTTCTCAATCTTATTGATATGGATTCTAAATTCGATATTTTTTTCTTTGATTATCGGTTGAGAGATATTTACCAGATTTTCCATCGTCTCCACTAAGGAAAATGTCAGAGGATTTAGTTTCAGCTTTCCGCTTTCAACCTTAGAAATATCCAGTATATCATTTATCAGTGTAAGCAGATGATTGCTTGCAAGATTGATTTTACGAAGATTCTCTCTTGTAGACTCCACATCTCCAAGATTCTTTTCAGTAATGGTTGTCAGGCCTATAATGGCATTCATAGGAGTGCGAATATCATGAGACATCGTTGAAAGAAAATCTGTCTTTGCCTTACTTGCAGACTTCGCTTCTCTTGCCGTAATCTGAAGTCTCTTATTTAAGGAAAGCATATAAAACAGATCGCAAAGGAACAAAATGAGTAATCCGACAGAAACAAATCCAAATAACAGCCAGTTATTTCTTTCTACGTGAAGATCCTTGGCAGGTATAAGACCCAGCATAGTCCATCCGGCAGATGCTGAAACGGGAGTAAATGCAAGAATACATTCCTGTCCATGGGAATTAAGCATTGATACGGATCCTGTCGATGATGTTATACTGTCAAACAATTGAACAGTCGATTCATTATCAGTTTGATTGTAAGATTTATAAAATTCAAAAAAACTGGAATTCTTAAAGCTGTTCCCTTTCAGAATATAATCACCACTTGCATCAATCATGGATAGTTCGGCATTCTCCAATTCAGTCTGTGGAAAAACCCATTTCTGTTCAAGATCAGAGATTGGAATCACTCTCAGAAGGATTGCATCTATGGTGCCACCATTTTCAGGATCGACAAGTGTAACCCGATTACAAAAAGCAAGTGATTGTTCACCATTCATTGGATTAGTATAAGCACGAGTAATATTGATCGACTCACCTATATCATTAATCCAACTGGTATCCTCCAACAGATCCACCCTTTTATATGATACTGCAAAGTCATCTGTCGTATTCTGCTTTGGGCGCGTTGAAAGACCCTCGAGTGTATCAAGGGTAATTATATGTCCCGAAGTATTTCCTAACACATGAGAGTTTCGGATAAACTCTATTGCCTCCTCCATGGTCATGCTACTCATATTGATATAGCGCGACCATACATCACATATCCTTTGCTCTCCTTCCAGATAATTCTCCGTCACACGTTCCATGGAAACCGTTGTGTTTTCAAAATACTCTATCTGTCTCAGATAAGAAGCCTTGCTTTCATATCCGGAGTAAAAAACAACGAAAACCAATATAACAGCCATGATTATAATATTAACTAAGATAATCAGAATCTTTCTCATATATTCCCTTTTCGTCCATTTACTACCATAACCAAAGTATTGGATGACACTTTTTCACTTGACTATCAAGTTGATTTTAGCATATATACCATCATGTGCATAGGCAAAAAAAGCAGGCATTCAATCAAATGCCTGCTTTCAACAATTCGTTTTCACCTGCAAACCACCCGGACTATAGGAGTTCGATTGCTATCATCGAATCTGTCATTTAATTGTATTTCTGTTCATCCTATTTTAGGGTTCTTGTAATCATATTTTGAAATATTTACTAAAAGATAAATGGCAATCGACAGATATAATACTATCGATATAACATTTATAATAGAATATTCATTAATGGCATCCATTACAGTCTTACCACTGAGAATGCCACTATGTAGGAAACTACATCCATCTCCAAATCCATGAATAAATACACATGGCCATATATTCTTACCACTGTTACAGTACACTGCACCAAATATGATTCCAGCTGCGATAGCTGACAGTGCCTGAATTGTTACTGAAAGAATATTTCCTCCGGATAATAGATTGAAAAAATGGCATAATCCAAATATTGTAGAAGATACAACTACTGCTTTTATGACATTTTTCTTGCTATCCTCGCCAAAGAACTCATGAAATGCGTTTTGGAATATACCTCTAAAAAGCACTTCCTCAAATATTCCTATCATAATAGTAAATACTGCGAAAAGAATTATATCAAGTACTGAAGCTGTAATAGGATCATGTTTAAAAATAAAGATAAGTAGTAGTAATCCACTTAAAGCAAGCATAACCGCTCCGGTTTTTAATCCCTCCCTAAAGCCTTCCAGCTTAAATCCAAGGACGTGCTTCTTCTTTAATACAATCAGTCCTATTATTGCCGCAACAACACCTAGCAATTCTTTTATGAAATCCTTTTTAATTTCTGATATTCCATTTAAGGGCAGGCAATTGTTAATCAATATTCCTATTCCCTTGTAAAAAGCAAAGCATGCAATCACGATTAAAATGTTAAAAAATAATTTTTTGAGTTTCATTATAGTATCCACCTTTCATATTCTCTCGCCTGTTTTATCAGGTCTGGTTGAAAGGTATTATATTTTCTCAAAAACTTACACGACATGAAGCGACAATTTAAGGTTTTTCTTCTTTAGACAAGCTTGTCCATTCCCGGAAAGCCGCATAAACAGTGCATTCCTTTAGGCAGATTCAATCAACAAAAATGTTGCAATATTTACCAGAATAAATAAAGCACCTATCAAAATAAGAGCAAAAAGAAGTTTTCTTTTTAGTGACATGCCCTTTCTTCTTTCTATTTTTTTCTCTAATCTGCCACTCGTAAATGAAATACTATATACAATTGAGCTATATACAAAAAATAACAGGACCGTTTCGATTAAATCCTTTATCAGCCCTTGCGAGATAAAATCATATCTACTTACTATGACATAGGCTAACAAACATATGAGACCCACTATTGAGCTAACCATTACTCTTTTTGACAGATGAGTATTCTCCCCATCCGCATACTCAATTATCTTTGACACTGTCTCTTCCTCAGGAACAGGCTCATTCTTACGTTCTCCGTCTATCAACTCTCTTATATCTATCTCATAAAAGTCCGCTATTTCAGATATTATGCTGATATCTGGCATATTTGAACCTGTTTCCCACCTGGAAACAGTTCTTCCTGAGACATTGAACTCCTCTGCCAGCTGTTCCTGTGTTAATCCCTTTTCCTTTCGTAGAGTTCTTAAAAACTCTCCGATTTTCTTCTGATCCATAAAACATTCCCCTCAGTAAATATTTACTTTTTTATCTTAGCATAGACAACGAAAAACCTCTATAATTATAAAGCAAAACAGCGCCTACGAGTAATTCTACTCGTAGGCGTCGTATCGTTGATATTTGTACCTTATCTTAAAGCATTATTCTTTCTAAGTCTTGAATATTTTAAAGCCTTACCAAAAGCAAGACCAAGATTAAACAGAGCAAGAAATCCATCAACATATAAACTGGTTCTACCTGTGTCATATGTAACAACAGAATGATAACTCATTACCGCACATAAACTCCAAACTACAGCTGCCAAAAAGTATAGTAATGCACTCATCTTTGGATTATCGTCTCTAAACATTTCCTGTAACTTTGATTCCTTCTTTACATTAATTTCCTTTGTCATTTTTGTATCCTCCACTAATCTTTATTATTCTTCGATTACTTCGCAATCGGTAGCTTCGATGATTGGATAATACAACAAGCTGAGGATACATATTTCAAATCTGTTGCGAATGGAAAAAAATAAGTCGTAAATGGAAATAATGACTTTACATATGCCAAGAGAAACTGTCGGTTTAAAATCTTCATCTTATTAATCAAAAAAACGGGAAGCCCCATGTTTAGGGGCTTCCCGCCATTTTTACATTATAGGAGTTCGATTGATATTATTGAATCTGTCATTTAATTGTATTTCTGTTCATCCAATTTTAGGGCTCTTGTAATCATATTTTGAAATATGTTTTGTGGCTTTCAGATTTTTTAGAGCCAAAGTAGAGCCACGACCACTTTACCATCATCATAGAATTCTCAATTTAGCGCAATTGTAAAACCGGCTGCAAAAGAAGATCATCTACCATCGGATGATAGAGTTCTTTGTTATCCGACTTTGATATTGTTGTTATTTTATTTCCTGCATCTTTACTGGATGCTCCACAATGATATATCTTTTCGGATTGTGTTTTGTAATCTATAACAATGTATCTATCGTGAAACTTTCCACCTGTCTTCTGAAACGATAATCTAACATTTGGATATTCATTTTGAAATGATTGAAGTTCTGATAAGCGAAGCATATTTCTTATGTTATCGCTAAATACAATAATATCAACATTTGCTGGAACACTTTTAAGCATCAATAAAGTCTTAGGTCCTATATAATTATCCACAATGAATATCTTTCGTTTTGCCTTACTATAAATATCTGCATAAGCTGAATCAGCCTCAAATGTTTTTCCCGAGTATATTACATATTCTATTCCTTTTTCAGGAAGAGAAAAACTTTGTATAACTTTTGTTAAATCATCTTTAGTGAGCATTTTTTCTTTTATATCACTGATTTCTTTCGTATTTTCTGAAACTTGAAGTGAAAGTTGAACGATTTCTTGTGGAACAGATAATATTTGAGTAGTCTGAATATAATCTTTCATCTGCTTGAATGTACGTATCAGGATTTTACTCTGACTAATCGCCAACTCCCCCTTTAATACTGTCATTAGCATGTATATACCAGATTCAGTAAAAACCATAGGTGCATATTTTATATTACTACCACGTTCAACTTTTTTATCGTTCAAGGTCACATTTTGTGATCTTGAAATACTCTCAGCCTCTTCTATAGTGAGTTCAAACATAAAATCCTTCGGAAATCTTTCAATATTTCTCCTTACTTGTTGATTAAATGCTCTTGTAGTATAGCCATATATTTCAGCCAAATCAGATGCCAACATCACTCGTTGACCTCTGATAGTGTATATTTTTGATTGTAAACTTTCGACAGTAATTTCAAAACGAATATTATTTTCACTATCTGCTTTACTCATTTTCCACCTCCCAAATCCCAATATGATACCATAGGTATATGGTATCATATGCCTATGCTATATGCAATATATTTACAATTAAATGGGATTTTGGTATAATTTTAGATATAATTAAATAACAATATATCTATATATCTCACATAAAGGATCCACTATGAAAATAAACATTGAACGTCTAATTAAATGCAGAGAACTTTTAAATATTTCAAAACGAGAAGCATCAAAAAGAATCGGCGTTTCACAGCCTACTTATCTCAGATATGAATCAGGAGAGAGAGAACCATCTATCCATGTGCTCGAAGATATTGCTAGGACATTTCACACTTCTGTCGATTATTTAATCGGAGTTTCTGATTCCCCAGCACCAGATTCTATCACCATAAACAAAAAAGAAAACCCGGAGGTTTTCTCTATAATAGAAAACTATGAAAAGTGGAATGAAGCTCAGATTAAAAGATTAGTTGCATACGCAAAAAAAATCAACGAACTCAAATCAAATAAAGATAATGTTTAGTACTGCGAGACGCCCAATTTAGGGTTCTTGTAATCATATTTTGAAATATGCTTTATGGTTCCAGATTTTTTAGAGCCAAAGTAAAACCATGGCCTTGGTATCCTACATATCATCACTATCATCACAATAAGAACTTCTGATTCTATATTCATAATCAGGAATATTATTTATTCCATCATCCAGTATCTTATTTCCCATATACATAAAACTTCCATCCGAGTTTTCTTTAATAATCAGCTCATGTGTAATGATTGCTTCATCATTAAGTACCATTTCACAGACAGCATTTACCGTTAATGTAATGGTTCCATCAGTATTTTCTTTTATATCAATAACTTCTGGATAAGATGTGCCAAAATAGGTTGGCGTATAATTGAGGCAACTAAGTCTCACCCAATGATATACCCCATTTTCTATATCATAAGCTGAATTCTTTCTGATAATTTCTCGCGAAGTCGGGATATATTTCATAATAAGTGTCTCAAACTCATCTGCCGGAATCCCTTCTGTTTCTTCATCAAGGCAAAAGCGCTCCCCAGTATCCATAGCATACAGATATTCATACATTCCAGTGTAATCTAATGTATCAAGACTATCAGCATCCCAGTTAGAACACAGAATATTATTGCCTTGATATCCGATGCCCAGAACATATTTCTCGCTTGCCTGCCTGTTCTCCTCAGACATTGGTTTTACCCTGATCAGAACGCTTCCATCTACAATTTCTGTGACTTCCGGATATTCCGGAACGCACAGTTTGTAGCAAAACCAACCCGCTTCAGTATATCTCCAGGATTTTATTCTTGTACAAGAACAATATGTTTGACTCCTGCTTCCATCTAGTTTTATTTCCATTCTTGATGAATATAAATACATGTTTACGCCGTCAAACTCGTATTCGTACCTATCCACTGCAGCTGATGCTTCTAGCTCATACAAAATCACACTACCCTGCTTACCATTCCTTGCATCAGTAAGAAACCTTTCAAACAGCTCCTCGTTCCTTATATTTGAATATACCCTATCCGTCCTTATTATATATCCCTTATCTGCTAATACATCTGCCATTTCCTCTTGAACATCTTCTGGTATCATGGCCTCATCATCCTGATACGGTCGATACATATCTTCTATGCAATCAAGTAATTCATCTGTTTCTTTTTCAGCCTGATCTATATCGCTTTGCAAAATAGGCAAATTATATCCTTTTTCAAATGCCTCTTGATCATCTCTTTCTTCCTGATCTGAAACAGCATATTCTTCTGTATCTGTAACCTCTTGATATTCAATATTATTTTCACACCCCGATAGGCAAATAAAAAGCATCAACTGAAAAATGACTACCAAAAGCCTTCTCAAATCTTTCACCACCTTATTCGGAATAAGCCACAGGCGGCAGCCTAAGTTCTTGCTCTGTAACATCATTTGATTCTATTCTGAAAGTTCCATCCTCAAATGGCTTTACAACAATTACATTCGTAAATGCATAATCAGAATTATAATCAGGCCATACCCCGTCAGCATAAAGCGTAATGGTTCCGTCAGAACTATATATGTAATCTGTAACCTCTAAAAAGGGAGGATAGGGACTGTTGTAGACTATTTCCTGCCTATATGTTTCTGTAGTCTCATCATACTCATAGGCATCTCTCAAGTCAGATACCGTAACCGGTAAATAAGTTGTCATTATCTCTTCAAATAAATCACCTGGAATTTCATCAAGAGGATCCGTATATCCAACCTTGTACTTGATATAATAAAAATCTTCAAACATTCCTGGCATTAACAGTTCAGAAACAGTTTCTTCATTCCAGTCACATACCATCAGCTTATACTTTTGAAATTCAAGATGTTTTAAGAATCTTTCTGTAAGATCTCTGCACTCATCCGACATAGGGCTAACTCTAAAATATCCATATGCACTTGCATGTAACATAGGATTTTTATCTTTATATATGAAATATCCCTTTTGAGTGTAATTGATAGCCTCTATTTCCTTTACACACTTTACCGAAATACAAGGCTGTCTTTCTTTATCAGGTTGAACTTCTACATAATAGCTTTGGATTTCTTCATCTCTGTAAAGAAATGTAATAGATGCAATCGTTCCATCTTCATAAACCTTATAAACCGTTACCATCCCTGGTTTTCCGCTTAAGTAATCATCATAAAACTGTTTCAAAGATTCTCCATTATATGTATTAGCATCATCAGTAACGGCGATAACACCAAGGTCTCCCAACGCATCTAATACATTAATTCTTTGTTCTTTCGTAAAATCTACGATTTGGGAGCTAAGGGATGTAAGAGATTCATCAATAGTTACATCCTCATACAATTTCCATATATCAGTCACATTCTTCAAAGTTTCTTCTTCAATCTGCTTTTTTTCTTCAGCAGTAAAAATCTCGTGATCAATCCGAGGAAGCATCCAACTGTAGTCATCCTCATCATAATCGCTGTCTTTATAATAGTTATCCCAGTCATCCTCAGACATCCTATCAGCATGCCACCAGAGAGCTGATTCTTCATCATCAATAATCTCATTCGACAGATAATAAATATGTCCATCTTTATCTGATACAGTTACTCTATGAGAGAATAATTTCGATGTATTTTCATTAGGATATACTGCATTTACAATAAGTGTTACGCTCCCATCATCGTTTGTCTCAAAATCTACTACTTCCGGATATGGCACTTCAGCATAATCAAATTCTTCAAATTCTCTTGGTCTGTAAACATATACATTTTTAGTAGCATCGTATCTACAACGTTGATGTAATTCTTCAGAACTTACCTCAAAATGTCTCATAATTACATTCTCGAATTCATCAGCTGGTATATCATACTCATTACCTATTGATAAATCAACATTCATTATATATGGACAATCTGTTCCGTATGTTTCTTTGTAGAATCTATCAAAGATATCATAAAAATCCAGATTACTATAATCATCTTTATTCCAACTGGTAATGAACATATTATTCAGGCTATATGAAACCGGTTCAATATATTTTGCACATAGTTCTCTACACTCTTCATCAAGATGTTCCACCCTAAGGGCAATATGTTTCTCCTCTTCACTAAGTGTAAGGACATAACTTTCAGCCGAATGACTACTGCCATCTATCATCAAGTAACCTTCATTTGTATATTCAAAATAATCCGCCTCAAATTCGACGCTAACAGTCTCAGTAAATTCCCCATCTTGAAATGAATAATATGTCTGAATAACACTGACCTTTCCTTCATCAGTGATAAGCTCAAGAACATTAATTCCTGCATGATAATTAATCTGAAGAACACATATATTATCATGTTCTCCAGATTCTTTTGATTTTATAAATCCCTTCACACTATCAGGATTGGTCATATCAACTTTATTATCACTATCTATTGCAATATAGCCATTATCACCAAGTTTTTCTATAATCTTCCTGACACAGTTTGAGTCACCATTTTGGCTGTTATATTCATCAATATAAATCTGTTCTATTTTTGAAATATCTAGTATCGAATTATCCTGATCAGTTACCGTCTCAGTCACTGCAAATGTATTGTTGCTTTGATCACTACTCACACTACATCCAACAAATAAATAGCAAATAAGCAGCAACGACAGTATTACAAATTTTCTTTTCACGTTAACCTTTATGTTTTATTCCCCTTTCCTATCCCTATGAAATAACCTTCTTGAATAGCTGCAAATGTCGCCACAGTACATATTGAAATTCCCGTATATATTAGCGGGACTATTGATAATGTCAGCGGAAGTACGAAAAGCAGCACACCTGTCACTTTGTTCATAGTCGAATGCACTGCAACAAGTCTCTTCTGTCTGGCTACCGCTGATATAATATTTATGATCTTGACAAAAAAGATAAGTGCCGTCCATACATACAGCCATATCGGAATATCCATTACAGGAAGAATCTTCATCAAGCAAACGACCACAAATATAAAGTCAGCGACTCCATCAAATCTTGATCCAAATTCAGTGACTGAATTTGTTTTCCTAGCGATGATTCCATCGGCCATGTCCGATAATCCGGCAATCAGATACATTACATAAAAGATTGGAGAAAACACCGGACAAAACAGGAGCGCCACACTCACAAGAATTCTTAAGCCTGTTATTACATTTGCCATCACTTCCTAGCATCCGCAAGTTCATCATTAACAATTTTGAGCACCTGCTCATTTGAATAGTTCATCGCAGTCGTTGCTATCACTGTACAGACTCCATGTACAAGTAAACTTGTTCTCTCATATATACCTTCAGCTCTCTCCGAATTGATTTTGTATTTATCGGTTAGCTCTTGTAGGATTAGCTTGTTCGTCTGATACTTTTCTCTCTCTTCTAAAAATGTTTTTTCACTCCTAAAATCCGAAAGATAAATCAGCTTATACAAATTTTTATGATTTCTTGCCAAGTCCGCTAATATCGTTACCGCCACTTCAACCGGTGAGCTTTCCTCGCTAATATTAAGCCTATCAGCTATACTTTGCTCCAATTCATCGCAGGCATAATTAAATACTTCCTCTTTTAGTTTTTCCATATTCGGAAAACGACTGAATACCGGCTGTGTAGAACATCCAAGTTTCTTTGCAATCGCTCTGCAATTTACCTGATCTATTCCTTCCTCATCAGCGATAACATATCCGGCCTCTATAATCATTTCCTTACTTGTTGCAATTTTGGGTGGCATAATTAACCTCTCTCCGTTTCATAACTATTTTTCATTATCAATTATTTTGATATATAGCATTTGTTATATATCATCCGCAATATATCATAAAAAGTGCCTTACGTCAATATCTTCCTTAATAAAAAAAACAGGCATTCGTTTGAATGCCTGCTTTTATAAATTCATTATTCACTTATAAACCACCCGGACTATAACAGCTCGATTGCTATCATCAAATCATCCAATAATCAGAATAACTTTATCATCCATTTTTAAGCTCTTGTATACACATTTTGAAATATGTTTTTTGGCATTCAGATTTTTTAGAGCCAAAATAGAGCCACGACAATCATAGCATGTTTATTTATTCAAGCGCAACACATATCTTAGTCGGATAAGCAAAAGAACACTCTGCTACTTCCCATTTATCTGATATCTACGATAAACCATGCCTCCGATAATCAGTAAAATCACAGACAGCGTAATGTATAAAAATGGTGCAAACTGATAATCCGTAATGTAATGGTTTCCAAATCCGATAAGCCTGAAATTATATGTTGAGTATATGCTGGAAAGATTGGTCGGTAGCAGATCTCTCATATGTCCTAACATCCTGAGTCTATCTGGAATTGTTATGATACCACTGGTTAAGAATACTCCGATCATCATT
>Ga0129306_1002042_pt1 | contig 19506 bp, 23 predicted proteins | sample P827metagenome_FD_94438 | JGI IMG/M metagenome (GOLD analysis project Ga0129306, IMG submission 94438) | Capybara group fecal microbial communities from Wisconsin, USA - P827 metagenome | ecosystem: Host-associated > Mammals > Digestive system > Large intestine > Fecal | place: USA: Wisconsin... | reverse complement strand
GGCTGGAAGTTTTATTGTTAGTTCCCTAAGGGAACAAAGTTATATTTGTCTTATGGAAGAATACCTTTATCATATCAGCCATCGGAAGGTGGTGAAGGTGCAGAAGTAATATATGCGTTAAGAAATAAAGATACACTTGCAAATATGATTTTAAACAATTTAGGCGCAGAAGGATTACAAATGAGAAAAGTATATCAAAGAAGGCTACCTAATGATACAAGTAAAGATTATTATTTTATACACAGAGAAACCGGAATAACAGAACCATTAATAGTTGAATATGGTTTTATAGACAATATTAATGATGTTAACAAACTAATGAACAATTATGAAAGATACGCCGAAGGAGTTGTAAAAGCAATCGCTAATTATAAAGGAATAAATTATACTAACCCAACTACTAAAAATGAATATATAGTACAAAAAGGAGACTCTCTTTGGAATATTTCTAAGAAATTAGGTATTAGTGTAGATGAGATAAAAAGATTAAACAATTTAAACAGTAATTTAATATATGTAGGACAAGTATTAAAATTACCTGGGTATGAAACTACAACTGATTCAAATATAACTTATATAGTTAAAAAAGGAGATACCTTATATAGTATCGCAAGCAAAAATAATGTTACAGTAGATGAATTAATGAAACTAAATAATTTAAGTAATACTAATCTAAGTATTGGTCAACAATTAAAAATAAAAGAAACAGAATCAATAATAACCCCATCTGAAAATGAAGTAATAAATGAAAACTCAATATATACTGTTAAAAAAGGAGACACCTTATATAGTATTGCTAAAAAAAATAATACTACGGTAGATAAATTAAAAGAAATAAATAATATTGTTAATGATATATTAACGATAGGTTCTAGTCTATTTATACCTAATTCTAATTTAGAGGACATAATTATCCATAAGGTAGTAAGCGGTGATAGTCTTTGGGGACTAGCAAATAAATATAAAACAACTATAGAAGATATAAAACAATTAAATAATTTAGTTTCAGATCTATTAGTTATTGGAACTGATCTTCAAATAAAAAGAAATACTATTTAGTATTTCTTTTAATATAAATTAGGACATACACCAATACTAGGTTTATAAAAACAATGACTTTTATATCTTCCACTATTAGCTTGATTATACCAAGTACTTCTACAAGGATTATCTTTTCCAGGTGCATAAAACCATAATGCATTAGTAGCAGGATAATAATATTCACCATCTATAACTCTTTTAGCTAATCTTTTCTCATTAGTAGTAGGATTAGAATTAAACAGAGAACTATTTATAGAAGAAAAACCACCTGGACTTTGATAAACCATATCAGTAATAGACCTAATATTTTTAAAATCAATACAATTACAAATAATTCTATTTATCGCAACATTCCCAACCATTAACATTCCAAGATTACCTTCACTTAAAGCTTCAGCACGCATAAGTCTTGCAAGTAAATCTAATTCTTTAGAAGTATAATTAATTAATGCCATATTATCACCAATATATATTATGTTTAATAATAGTAAAATAGAATAGAAAAATTCCTAATTTGACTAACAATTAACCTTATGATATTATAAGTTACAGAAAGAGAGAGATTATTATGCGTAAGAAATTTATAATGCAATTTAATCATCATAATAGTCTGCACTTGAACTTCCGACATTAAAAGAGTCGTAGGTACAAGTGCTATTTGTCGTGCTTGTATCTAGTATAATAAACGATAAATAGTCTCTATTATGCTACTGCAAGCACTGCAGTAGCATTTTTTTATATAAAAAATAAGAAAAGGAGATTATTATGAAAGATATAAATAAAATATGGTTGAAAAATGACATTCAAAAAGAATGTATAGTAGAAGAATTAAAGAAAAAAAGAGAATATATTATAGGGTGTAGTGAAACATATAAAAGAGTATTTAATGGACCACCTTTTTATGAAGATTGGGATTTAGATAGAGCAAAAAAAGTAATAGATAATTATATAAATGATAATGCAACTATACTAGTTTCAAATTATTTAAATCAAATTATAGGTTTTTTAGTTTCAATTAATAAAGTTCCAGAAAATCAAAGAAAGTATGTTCAATTTTTTGATAACATTAAGTTTATAGAAGAAATAGGAGTATTAAATGAATTTAGAAACAAAAGAATAGCTAGTGAAATGGTAAGAATTTTATTATTAAAATATTTAGAAAAGGATACTAAATATATAGGTTATAGAACTAATGCTATGAGATATTTTGAATATGATGATAAAGAAAGTTTTGAAAGTGCTGTTATGAGAGTTCAAAAGGAAGATAAAATAAAAAGAACTAATAATGAACAAATAATTATTCCAAAATTTACTGATAGTGAAAAACAATCATTTATAAATAAATATATTGAATTAATAAAATATAGATCTGATTTAGATGTTTCTAATTCAAGTGCTCTATTAAGAAATGTATTTGGTATAATAGATTATAATAAGCTAGATGGTAATTACACATTTCAAAAAGATCCAACAGGTGAAGCTAATGATAGAATTTTCCCATATATTGATTTATCAAAAACATTATATTTAAAAAATGAAAGGAAGTAACAATATGAATTCAAAAGATATTTTAAGAGATTTAATTAATTTTAATACAATAAAAGATAAAGAAAATAAAAGTATTATAAATTATATTGAAAGTTATTTGCAAAAATTAGGTTTTAAAACTGAATATAAAAGTAAATGTTTAGTAATGAGTAATAAAAGTGAATGTAATATAGGTTTTTTAGGACACACAGATACAGTATCATATTCAAGTGATTGGTCATTTGATCTATTTGAATTAACAGAAGTAGATGGAAAACTATATGGATTAGGTATAAGTGATATGAAAGGTTCAATAGCGGCTATTCTTTCATCAGTATCAAAGATAGATTGGAATAAGAGAAAAACTGGAATTAAACTATTTTTTACATATGATGAAGAAATAGGTTTTTCAGGAATTAATGAACTAATAGAAAATAAAATATTATTTCCAAATATAATGATAATTGGTGAACCTACTAATAATAAAATAATTAATTCAAGTAAAGGTTTATTAGAATTAAGAATAACCTTTAAAGGAGTATCATCACACTCTAGTACACCAGAAGAAGGAGTGAATGCTATTGAAAAATGTGTTGATTTTATCAATCAAATAAGGCTTTATTATAATAAGTTAAAAAAAGAAATAATTGAATCAAAATATGCCACTATGAATATAGGAATTATAAATGGTGGTAGAAGTATGAATATAGTTCCAGATAGTTCTGAAGTGTTAATAGATTTTAGAACTGTATCTAAAAAGCAAAATAAAGAGATTATTAAAGCTATTAAAAAAATGTTAAATAATATAGATTCATCAATTGAAATTATTAATGATATAGATCCATTTATTAATGATAAAGATGTATTAATGTGTGACTATATTACAGAAGCTAGTTTCATAAATTCAAAAACTAAATATATTTTAGGTGCTGGGCCTAATAATGCTCACAAAAAGGATGAATATATATCTATTGAAAGCATAAAAAAATTAGAAGAACAATACTTAAAACTTATAAAAAAAACTAACTAGATATAGTTAGTTTTTTAAAATTCTATAATTTTAGGTGGTTCTGTAAAAGATGATATAGTTGCTTTAGAATTTTCAAGATATAATACAGCAGTATTATCATCTTCCGCGCTATACATGCTCTTTAATTCAGGATTATTATTTAACATACTTTCTTTTGCTTCATAACTATCATCATTAACTAATTTAGTTTCTATTCTTATCCATTTTCCATTATACATACCGCATATTTCTACATATGGATTATTTTCAATTTGTTTATAAACATTTTTAACTTTACCAGTTTGTAAATATAGTTTGTCATTATAAATATTAACAGCTCCAAATGGTCTAACACGTGGTTTATTATTATCAATTGTTGCTATATAAAACACTTGGCAATCCTTTAAAAAATTATATACTTCTTTCATTGTAATTCTCCTTTATTAAATTATAACATGATTATGTAATTATTATAAAACTACTTTTTGTAGACTAGTTTTTTATATTCTTTTATAGTATAATTATTTTGGTGATTTTATGACAATTATCAAAATAGGAGCATCATGGTGTTTATCATGTCACTCTATGGATAAAAAATTAAAACAAATTAAAGATAAGTATAATATAGATATAAAAGAATTAGATTATGATTTTGATGATGAAGAAGTAGATAAATATAATATAGGTGAGAAATTACCAGTATTAATATTTATGAAAAATGATAAAGAAGTTTGTAGATTAAATGGTGAAAAAAATATTAGTGATATTGAAGAGGTTTTAAATAAATATGAAGAAGATTAAGATATTAATATTATTTTTATTATTGATGATTCCTTTTGGAGTAAAGGCTGATTCTAAAGTTAAATTATATCTTTTTTATGGAGATGGATGTCCTCATTGTGCTGAAGAGGAAGAATTCTTTGATGAATATCTAAAAAATAATAATAATGTTGAACTTGTTAAATATGAAGTATGGCATAGTAGTGATAATAGAGAATTACTTCAAAAAGTTCAAGATAAGATAAATAATCATCAAAACGGAGTACCTTTTTTAGTAATTGGAGATAAATCTATAGTTGGATACATTAAAGGTAATACTGATAATACAATTAAATGTTATGTAGCTAATTATCTTAATGATGACAAGCAAGTTGATGAATGTATAAAAGATAAGTATTTAACTAAGACTGATAGTAAGAAAAAATATATTGATGTAGTTGGACAACTAGCTAAAGGTGAAGATGTTGATATAAATAATTCTGAACCAGAAACACCTGCTAAAGTAGATCCAGTAGTGGAAGATAAAACATTTAATATACCTATTTTAGGTAAAATAAGTGCTAAGACAGTATCATTACCTTTATTATCAATAGTACTAGGATTAACTGATGGATTTAATCCATGCGCTATGTGGGTATTAGTATTTCTTCTTTCAACATTAATTGGTATGAAAGATAAGAAGAAAATGGTTATACTAGGTTCTGTATTTTTATTAACTAGCGGATTAGTTTACTTCTTAGTAATGTTTACTTGGTTAAATGTAATTATTAATATAAGTATGTCTATAATATTTAGAATATTAATAGCTATATTTGCATTAGGTGCCGGTATATATAATTTATATAATTATATTAAATCATTAAAAACTGATGATGGATGTACAGTTGTTAATAGAACTCAAAGAAAAAAAGTAATGGTTAGAATTAAAGAATTTGTTCATAAAAAGAGTTTAATAATAGCAATATTAGGTATTATGTTACTTGCTATAGGGGTTAATTTAGTAGAATTATTATGTTCAGCTGGATTACCAATGATTTATGGTGAAGTACTTGCTATTAATAATATAACTGGACCTAAAGCATTAGTATATGATCTAATTTATATTCTATTTTTTATGTTAGATGATTTTATAATTTTCTTTATAGCAATTAGAACTATGAATTTAGCTAGTTTTAGTAATAAATTCAGTAAATATTCACATTTAGTAGCGGGAATTATTATGTTAATAATTGGAATATTACTAATTATTAAACCTAGTTGGTTAATGTTTAATTTTTAAAAGAGCAAAAAAGCTCTTTTTTTGTTATAAAATAAGCAAAAACACTTTACAAAGTAGTGTCTTTTTTTGTATAATGAAAGTGTATAAAGATAGGAGACGGAATTATGGTTGGAAGTTTTGATTATAACAACGACGATGTTATGAAAATATTAAATAATCCTAGTTATACTGATGAAGAAAAGAAAAACCTTTTTGAAAAGTATAAAGCTGATTTAAAAGATTTAAGAAGAAAAGAGATTGTTAATAGATTAAATGATTGTGCTAAAAATAATCCCATCATTACTGAAGAAGAATATGTTAATTTCTTAAGAAAATATAATGATGATGATTTAAGCAAACCATTTGAAGTAATAGAAAAAGAATTAGAAGACTTTAATCGAACAATGGATAATAAATATCAAGAGTATTTAAAATCTAAAGAAGTAGCTCCTGTTGCTGAAGAAGTACCTGAAGTTCCAGTTGCAGAAACTCCAGTAGAAGAAGCTGTAGATGAAGAAATAACTCCAGATGTTACTCCATTTAGTGATAATACTTCTTCTGAATCACCATTAGAACCAAAATTAGAAGAAACTACTGATAATTTAGCACCAACCGTGTTTGAAGATAAAGAAGTAAAAGAAGTTATGCCAGAAGAATTACCTGAATCTAAAAATGAAAAAGGTAATGCTAGTGCTATTATAGTTAGTATTATAGCAATAGTTATTGGTATGGTTATAATGTATACAATAATAAAATTAAAATAGAAGTTCATTTGAACTTCTATTTTTTTATTTAAATAATTTAAATTCTCCAATAGCTTTAGTATCTAATACTTTATGCTTTATTACTATGTTTGGATGATCTATTGAATGAATAAAATCTATCGCAAATATAGCTAGTAATGAAAGAGCTATTATTGTTAAACTTTTAATATTATATCTATCAAAGAATTTTTTTAATAATGGTATAAATACATATATTCCAGCTAATCCTGCTAGTCCAAAGAAAATTGAACCAAGCAGATATATTCTTCCATCAATATTAAATGGCATATTAACATAACTCCACCATTTATGATGTTTAAAAGTTTCTAAGTACCATCCTGTAGAATATTCTATTATAGTGCAAAATACAAACGATCCCATAAAAACAAGTAATGGATTCTTTTTAAATCTATTTACCAAAAAGTAAATAACTAATCCACCACCACCATATATTGGAAGCCATGGACCAAGTAGTACTCCATGATTTGCTAATATTCCTTCACTTAAAAATTCATAAATTAATTCCCAAGTCCATCCAATTATTGAAAATGAAAAGAACAATAATAAAGGATAGATTATCTTTTTTTTCTTTTCTTCACTCATACACACACCTATTATATATAAATTGTATCATTTTATTTTACTTTTGTTAAGTAAAATAATTATTTATTACTTGTTATTTAATAAATAATATGATATATTATGTATGCAAGTTTTTATGGCGAAATTGGTGAAGTGGTTAACACGGCAGATTGTGGCTCTGTTATGCAAGGGTTCGACTCCCTTATTTCGCCCCAGATATAAAATAAGTTGCTTAGGCAACTTTTTTTCTTGGGACAGAATATAATAAAGAAGTTAATGGAGTATTAATTAAAATAGATTTATAAAAGCGTGTTTAAAAACTACTAATTCTTAAAAGAATTAGTTTTTTGTGCTATAATTTAATTATGAAAACATATAATTATAAAGAGGTAGAATATTGGTTCGAACCTAGTGACAATTTAACAGAGTTTACTTGTGAAATGACTAGAAATGATCATGGATTTTTATGTGGTTTAATTAAGAAGTTTAAACCCCATAAAATAGTAGAAATAGGTGTTGCTGAAGGTGGAACTACAGGTGTTATTATTAATGCTTTAAATATACTTAATTTAGATTATAAAATGTATTCTGTAGATATTAGTGATAACTTTTCTGGTAATGGTATTAAAACAGGTTATGAGTTAGATAAGTTTGATTTAGATATATCGAATCATAAATTTTTATTTGGTAAGAGTATAGCTGGTTTTATAGATGATATAGGTAATGATATAGATTTTGTTGTTTTAGATACTGTACATATTGTTCCTGGAGAAATATTAGATATATTAACTATTTTACCTTATTTAAAAAAGAATGCTGTTATAGTTATGCATGATGTTGATTTATGTAGAATATATTCTTTATATAAAGATTATTATGATTATTATGAAGAATCTATATCTAATAAATTAGCTTTTCTTTCTATTAGTGGAGAAAAATATTTAAATACTAATTTAGATGGAATAAATGGTAATGATTTATCAAATATATGCGCTATTAAAGTAAATGATGATACATATAAAAATGTTATTAATTTGTTTTATTCATTAACAATGCCTTGGTCATATAAATTAAGTGATAGGTTATATAAAGAATATATTTCTATTTTAAAAAAACATTATGATAAAGAATGTTTAAATATATTTGAATCAGCATATCTTTATTCTAATAATTATAAGTGTACTAAAAATAAGAATATAGATAATTGGAAATAGGAGTTTATATGAATGATTTAGTTAGTATAATAATTACATTATATAAATCTGAAAAATATATAGAAAAATGTTTGAATTCAGTATTAAATCAAACATATAAAAATATAGAAGTAATAATAGTAAATGATGGTTCACCTGATTCATCAATTGATATATGTAAGAATTATAAAAAAAGAGATAAAAGAATAAAAGTATATAATATGAAACATAAAGGATTATCTTCAGCTAGAAATACTGGTATTAAAATGCATAATGGTTCATATATTACTTTTGTTGATCCAGATGATTATATAGAAGAAGATTATGTTGAAAAATTATATAAAGCTATTATAAAATACAAAGTAGATATGGTAGAATGTTCTTTTTATTTTGAATATCCTAATGAATGTTATATTAGGTATTCAATAACAGATAATAAGATTAAAAAATTTAAAAAGATGGATGCTATTAAAGACTATTTACTTAATGATCACTTTTATACAATGACTTGGGGAAAACTATATAATAGTAAGTTATTTAATAATATTAGTTTTCCAGAATATAGTAATATAGATGATTATGCGACTACATATAAAATATTAGATGAAGGTAATAGTTTTTTATATATAGATGATGTTTTATATCATTATGTTCAAAAAGGTAATGGAATTATTGGAGGAATAACACATAAGTCTATTAGAGAAATGTTTGATATGCAAAAAGAAAAGATAGAATATTTATCTAAATATGATATAGATAAAGAATTAATATATAATCAAATATATTTTTGTAAATGGATATATAATTTAGTCTTTATTAAAGACTATAAAGAGTTTTATGATGAACATATAGAATATTATAAAGAAATAAAAAAGTTGTATAAGAAAAATAAAAAATATATAATTAATATATTGAAACTATATCCTAAAGATAAATATAAAGAAGAATTAAAGAGTTATAAGTTATTCTTCTTTAGTCTTAAAAGATATGGTATGAAAATAGTATCTAATTTTAGATAAGTATAGAAAGGAGAAATAATGATGAGATTTTTAGATGTAGCAATTGATCCAAAACCATTAAATTTAGATTTAGGTGTAACTATTACTGTTGCTATATTTGCAGTACTATTAGTTATAACAGCTATAGTTGGAATTATTTTATATAATAGAAAAAATAAAAGAAAATAAATTATTTTTTTGTAAGTCAAGCTATTTATCACATGTGTTTACAAAATTTGACAAAACATGTGATTTATGGTAAAATTATACGCGTATGACGGGTGCAGTATCCTAGTTGATACATCTATTATGAAGACGAGCCTAAAAATTCGTTAAAGAGCATACCTGTGAAACTTCTTGTGCTTGCTTGATTCGCCCAGATTCGGGTGGGTGCTGGAAGGTAGCGAATGGGAGATATATAATGGCATATATATTAACCCATTTACGCATAGAGACTTAATTATGTGCTAAACCATTGATTTAGTACGAATTAAGATTAAACCTATCTTGAGGCCCAAAGCTTTGGATAGAGTAGCTTGCCTTGAGTGAATATATGGGGATTATAATAGTTATAGATATTTTTGGCCAAAAACATTTATAATGGAATTTATATGAAACTATATTTGCAATAAAGACTAATAATAGATACTTATCAGTGGGGAAATCTCCTAGGCTGTTTGTCAATATAAGTTTGCAGTGCGTACTAAGTGGTAATCAAGTCGTATACTTAGGTAACGGTATATACATTTAATTAAAGGGGAACCACCTTTTGGTAACGAAAGGATTTAAATGTGAGAAATTCTACTTGACCTATGACGCAAAGTTAATTATATTGATACCAATCATATTTTTTTTTGACTAAAATTTTGATATAATTAAATAGGTGATAATATGAAAAAAGATTCAAAAGCTAAATGGATTATGTTAGTATTAATACTTTCTTTTGGATTATCTATAGGTATGTCTTTAGTATCTAGTGCTATAATTCCAAAGATTAATATTTTTGTTGGTATATTTATTATATTGTTATTTATAGTAATATCTATAATATTTGATATGATAGGTGTTGCGATTACAGCTTCTGATGAAACACCATTTCATTCTATGGCTTCAAAGAAAGTTAAAGGATCTACTAATTCAGTTAGATTATTAAAAAATTCTGATAAATTAGCATCTATTTGTAATGATGTTATTGGTGATGTATGTGGTGTTGTTAGTGGTAGTGCTGGAGTATTAGTTGCTACTACAATTGCTAGTATATTTGATATTAATGCATCAATAACAGTTTTAATAACAACTGCTATTATTGCATCTTTAACTATAACTGGTAAAGCATTAGGAAAAAGTATAGCTATAAAAAATAGTGAAAAGATAACCTTTAGAGTTGGAAAAGTAATTAGTACTTTTAAAAAATAAAAAAGTTCACATAAGTGAACTTTTTTTATTTTTCATCCTTTAGAACATATTTGTAAAATAAACTAGCTAAAGCAGAACCAATTAAAGGTGCAACTATAAATACCCATAATTGAGATAAAGAATGTCCACCTTGTAATAAAGCAGGTCCTATACTTCTAGCTGGATTTACAGATGTTCCTGTGAACGAAATTCCAAGTAGATGAACTAATACTAAAGTTAAACCAATTACTAGTCCTGATATTTGTTTATAGTCTTTTTTAGATGTAACACCTAATATAGCTAGTACAAATATAAATGTTAATAAACATTCAATTACTAATGCAACAGGTATACTACAACTAAAACTATTTGCACCTAATACTTTGAAACTATCAAAAGCAAATGCTAAAACAAGTGAAGCTAAAATAGCACCAATAATTTGAGCTATTACATAAAAAATAAAATCTTTTAAAGTCATTTGCTTAGTTAATAACATAGATAAAGATACTGCAGGATTAATATGGCATCCTGAAACATTACCTATAGAATATGCCATAGCTACTATAACTAGACCAAATGCTAGTGAAGTAGCAACAACATTAGCTCCAGTAACAACTGCTGTTCCACAACCAACTAATACTAAAACAAAAGTTCCTAGTAATTCAGATAAATACTTTTTCATATTACTTACTCCTTTCAATTATAATTATAACATTTATACTTGAATTGTAAACAACAACAAAACATATGAAATATAACTTGTTTTTTTGATATAATATAAATAGGAGATGTGTATGAGTTTATTTTTAATATTTGTGTTTATATTTTTTATTGGAAGTATACTAGGTTGGTTTATAGAATTATTCTTTAGAAAAATATATCATGGAAAATGGGTTAATCCTGGATTCTTAGTTGGTCCTTATTTACCTATATATGGTTTTGGATTAACAATAATGACTGCATTACATGTTTATTTAGGAGGATATCATTTTAATCCAATTATTACTATATTATTAATGGGATTATGTATGACTCTATTAGAGTTAATAGGAGGGTTAATATTCTTAAAAGCTGGTGTTAGACTTTGGGATTATAGAGATAGAAAATTTAATTATAAAGGTGTTATTTGTCCTACATATACTATTATATGGACTTTACTTGGAGCTTTATATTATTATTTTATTTCAACACCAACTCTAAAAGCTTTAGATTGGTTTAGTAGAAATATATCATTTTCATATATATTAGGTATTTTTACAGGAGTAATAGTAATAGATTTTGTATATTCATCACATTTATATAAAAGAATTAGAAAATATGCTAAAAAGAATAATGTTGATATTATGTATGAAAAATTTAAATACTATATTAGAGAAATACAAGAAACTGCAGAAGAAAAATATTCGTTCTTATTACCTTTTACACAAACTAAAAACTTATTAGAATACTTAATGGGTTATGACGAAAAATCATTTACTGAAAAAGTTAAGACTAGAAAAAATGAAAGAAAGAAGAAGAAAAATGAAAAAAGAAATAGTAAAAGCGATAAATGATAATAGTAAAAAAATATCTAAAACTATAACACCTTATATTAAAGAAGGAAAAAAAGTCGCAAAAAAAATAAGTAAAACTTTAGAAAAAAGCATAACAAAAGCTATAGAAGAAAATAATGGTACTAATATAATGAATTATATTGATTATTATGGTGAATATACTTTTGATGAGAAGAAGTTTAATGAATTAGATAACATTGTTTTTTCAATACTATCTTATATAGATTATACTAAAGTACTAGATGATACTTCTAAAACTAGAAAAACTATAAAAGAAGTATCAGATGAATTATTTAGTGTTTATACTAAGACTGAATTAGATAATAATATATTATCTGTTAGAAGTGCACATAAATTACTTAAAAAAATGGCAAAATCAAATCGTTATAAAAATTTATATATGTATGCTTTTACTAGAAAAGATGATAACATAACACAGTTTTCTGCTGTATCTATAGAAATAAATAAACACCTAGTTTATGTATCCTATGAAGGAACTGATCATCAAGTAAGTGGTTGGGAAGAAGATTGTAAGATGGCATATAATTTCCCAGTAGAAGCACATATTTTAGCTAAAAAATATATGGATAAACATTATACTTTTAGAAATGTTAAAATTATTACTGGTGGGCATTCTAAAGGTGGTAATTTAGCAATGGTTGCGAGTATGTATGCTAATTACTTTGTTAAGAAAAAAATAATTAAAATATATAGTAATGATGGACAAGGTCTAAGAAAAGCACAAATAGATTCTAAATATTATAAGAAAATAAAAAATAAATTAATTCATATAATACCTAATTACTCTATAGTAGGATTATTACTAAGACATGAAAAAAATTATATAGTTGTTAAATCAAATAAAATAGGTTTCGCAGCTCATGATGCTATGTCATGGCAAGTTAGTTATGATCATTTTGTTAAAGATAAATTAAGTAGATCAAGTAAAGTATTTGAAGAAGGATTTGAATCTTGGCTTGATAAATATGATGATGAAAAAAGAAAATTATTTGTTAAATCATTCTTTGATTTATTAAGACAAAATAATATAACAACTTTATTACAATTTAAAAAACAAAAAGATTTAATAATAAAACTAATTAAATCTTCAAAAACATTAGATCCAATAGTAAAAGAAATGACTACAGATTTAGTTAAAGTTATTACAAAAACTAATCTTGAATATCCGTTCTTTTGATGATAAAATGAAAGTGGTAGGTGAATAATATGGAATTAAAAGGATCAAAAACAGAAGCTAATTTATTAACTGCATTTGCAGGAGAAAGCCAAGCAAGAAATAAATATACTTATTTTGCTAGTAAGGCTAAAAAAGATGGTTATGAACAAATAGCAGCTATATTTGAAGAAACAGCAAATAATGAAAAAGAACATGCTAAAATGTGGTATAAAGAATTAAAAGGTGGAGCAGTTCAAGATACAATAAGTAATTTAAATGAAGCAGCTGATGGTGAAAACTATGAATGGACTAACATGTATGAAGAATTTGCTAAAACAGCTGAAGAAGAAGGTTTTAATGCTCTAGCAGTTAAATTTAGACAAGTTGGTGAAATAGAAAAACACCATGAAGAAAGATTTAGAAAATTATTAAAGAATATTGAAGATAAAGTAGTATTTAGTAAAGAAGAAGATACTATCTGGATTTGTAGAAACTGTGGACATGTAGTTATAGGAAAATATGCTCCAGAAGTTTGTCCAGTATGTAATCATCCAAAATCATTCTTTGAAGTTAAAAGTGAGAATTATTAATTCTCTCTTTTTTAAAATTAAAAAATTAGCACTCTCTATTGACAAGTGCTAATTTTAGTGGTATAACTGATTATGGAAGGTGAAATAATGAAGAAAAAGCAATTTAAAAGTGAATCAAAAAGATTATTAGACCTTATGATTAATTCAATTTATACTAACAAAGATATATTTTTAAGAGAATTAATATCTAATGCTTCAGATGCTTTAGATAAGCTATATTATGTATCTTTAACTAATAAAGATATAAAACTTAAAAAAAGTGATTTAGCTATTAATATTAGTTTTAATAAAGAAAATAAAGCCATAATAGTAGAGGATAATGGTTGTGGAATGAATAGTGATGAATTAGAAAATAATTTAGGTACTATTGCTAAATCAGGATCATTAGCGTTTAAAGAAATGGCTGATAAGAAAAAGAATGTTGATATAATTGGTCAATTTGGTGTTGGTTTTTATTCAGCATTTATGGTTAGTAAAAAGATAATAGTTGAATCTAAATCTTATTTAGAAGATAAATCATATATATGGGAAAGTTCTGGACCAGATGGTTATTCTATTATAGAAGGTAATAGAAAAGATAATGGTACTAAGATTACTTTATATTTAAAAGAAGATACAGATGATTTTAAATATAGTGATTATTTAACTGAATATAAGATTAAAGAATTAATAACTAAGTATTCTGATTATATTCATTATCCAATTAAGATGGAAGTTACTACTTATGATAAAGATAAAGAAAATAAAGAAATTAAAACTATTAATTCAATGATTCCATTATGGAAGAAAAAACCTAGTGAAGTAAAAGAAGAAGAATATAATAATTTCTATTGTGATAAATATTATGATTATTCTAACCCAGTTAAAGTTATTCATACATCAGCAGAAGGAATGTGTTCATATAAAGCATTATTATTTATACCAAGTCATGCACCTATGGATTACTATACTAAAGACTTTGAAAAAGGACTTAGTTTATATTCTAATGGAGTATTAATAATGGATAAATGTAAAGATTTATTACCTGATTATTTATCATTTGTTAGAGGAGTAGTTGATACTGAAGATATATCTTTAAATATTAGTAGAGAAATGCTTCAACAAAGTAGATCTATGGAATTAATTTCTAAGAATATAGATTCTAAGGTTAGAAAAGAATTACAAAATATGCTTAATAATGAAAGAGATAAATATATTGAATTCTTTAAAGCATTTGGACCTCAAATTAAGTTTGGTTGTTATGATAATTATGGAATGAATAAAGATAAGTTAAAAGATTTATTAATATTCTATTCTAATAAGAAAAAAGATTATATAACAATTAAAGAATATATTTCAAATATGAAATCTAATCAAAATGATATTTATTATGCTTTTGGAGAAACAATAGATAAAATTGATAATTCTCCACAAGTAGAAGATTATAAAGAAAAAGATTATGAAATATTATATTTAACTGATTATATAGATGAAATAACAATTAGTTCTTTAGGTGAATATGATGGCAAGAAATTTACTAGTGTTAAAGCTGATGGATTACTTGAAGAAAATAAAGATTTAATTAAAAAGATTAATGAAGATAATAAAGATATGCTTGAAGAAATGAAAAAAGAACTTAATATATCTGAAGTTAGATTCACAGACAAATTAAAGAAACATCCAGTTTGTTTAAATAATAAAGGTAATATTTCTTTGGGTATGGAAACAATAATAAATGCTATGCCAACAGATCAAAAAGTAAAAGCTGAAGAAGTATTAGAAATAAATATAAATCATAAAATTAAGGATAAATTAATAGATTTATACAATAATAATAAAGAGGAATTAAAAAACTTCACTAAGATATTATATAGTGAAGCTAGATTAATTGAAGGATTACCACTAGATAATCCAACTGAAATAAGCAATTTAATATGCGATATAATTTCAAAGTAACATTGTAAAGGAGTGATGTTTATGTTACCAAGTAGATTATTTTTCGATGATATGTTCGATGAACCAAGAATGGATAAGATGAGATGTGATATCTATGAGAAGGATGGAAATACTATAGTAGAAGCATCTGTTCCAGGATTCAAGAAAAATGAAATTAAAATTGAATGTGAAGATGGAACACTTACTATAACTGCAGAAAAGAACTATGATGAAAAAGAAAATGAAGGTAAAAAATATATTAGAAGAGAAATTCATTCTCATGAAAAATATCAAAGATCATTCTATTTAGGTGATGCTGACGAAGAAAATATCAAAGCAGCATTTAATGATGGTGTTTTAACAGTAACTGTTCCTGTTAAGAAAATAGAATCAAATAAAAAATTAATCGACATAGAATAGTAAAAAGTAGGTAATTCCTACTTTTTTTATTTTGTTTTATATAGTATAATGAAGTGGGTGAAATTTATGAAAAAGACAAAAATAATATGTAGTATTGGACCATCTAGTATTGATCCAGATATTATGGAACAAATGGTTAATGAAGGAATGAATGTTGCTAGAATTAATTTTAGTCATTCAGACTATGAAAATGCTAAAAAAGTAGTAGATTCAGTTAAAGAAGTTAGAAAAAGAACTGGTAAAAATATAGCAGTTCTTTATGATACTAAAGGACCTGAATTTAGAAATGATGAAATGGAAAATAATGGAGTTGAATTAGTTAATGGAAAAACTATTAAAGTAGTAAAAGAACATGTACTTGGTAACCAAGAAAGATTTTCTGTTAATCATCCAGAAGTAATTGATCAACTTGAAGTAGGGGATTGCATCTTACTTGAAAATGGATTAATGAAAATAGAAGTAATTAAAAAAGAAAGTGATTACGTTGATTGTAAGATTATATCTGGTGGAATTTTAAAGAATAAAAAGAGTTTAAATGCTCCAGGAGTACATTTAAATATTCCATTTATTAGTGAACAAGATAAAGCAGATATTATTTATGCATGTCATAATGATGGAGATTTCTTAGCTGCATCATTTGTAAGTTGTAAAGAAGATGTTGAAGCTTTAAGAAAAATAATAACTGCTGAAGGTTCTAACATGAAGATTATAGCTAAAATAGAAAATACAATGGCTATTAAAAATATTGATGATATTATTGATGCATCAGATGGTATTATGGTTGCAAGAGGAGATTTAGGTGTTGAAGCTTCATTAGAAGATTTACCTCATTATCAAAAAACTATTATTAGAAAAACTAGAGAATATTCTAAATTTGTTATAGTAGCAACTGAAATGCTTGAATCAATGAAAGAAAACTTAAGACCAACAAGAGCAGAAGTATCAGATGTAGCTAATGCTATAGTGGATGGAACAGATGCTGTTATGTTATCTGCAGAAACTACTGTTGGTAAATTCCCAGTTGAAACAGTTAGAATAATGGCTAATATTTGTGATAAACAAGAAGAATATACTAGATATAATACAAACTATAATTATTCTAGAAAAAATAATATGGTTGAAATGGTTGCTGAATCAGCATGTTTATGTGCTAATGAATTAGATGCTAAATTAATAATAACTGGTACTTTATCTGGTTATACAGCTAGAAAATTAAGTAATATGAAACCAAATGCAATTATATTTGCAACTTGTGCTGATGCACAAACTGCTAGATCTCTTAACTTATATTATGGTGTTGAAACAGCAGTAGTTGATTTTTATAAATCTACTGATGAAATGATTAATCATTCTATTGAAGTTGCTAAAGAGAGATTTAATTTAAAAAATGGTGACTTAGTTGTAGTTACTGGTGGATTTACTGGTGAAACATATCAAGAACATACTACTAACCTAATGAAAATTGTTAATATAAAATAAAGCGTTAGCTTTATTTTTTTTGTGGTATAATTAAGATAGAGGAGATGATAATATAAAGCTATTAAAAGATAAAGATTTAAGAACAGGATATTTATATTTTTATGTTCATTTTATTGTTGAAATTGTATGTTTCTTTTATTTAACTAGAGTAACAAATGATTCGTTATTTGTATGGTTAATTCCATTTATTTATGATGGAGTAGCATTTGTTCCACAAAGTATAATAGGTTATCTTTCAGATAAGTTTCCTAAAATTAATATGGGATTAATTGGAGTGGCATTATTATTTATTTCATATTTAATATATTGCCTAACAAGTTTACCTATTTTTGTATCTTTAATTATATTATGTTTAGGAAATGCATTCTTACATGTATCAGGAGCAGAAAATACATTAAAGGTATCTAATGGAAAACTATCTCCAGCAGCTATATTTGTTTCTGGTGGATCATTTGGTGTAATATCAGGAAAATTACTCGCATCAACTAGTTTAAATCCATTGTTTTTATTAATTTTAATATTAACTATTATTCCATTTGTATTATTATCTGATACTTATATTACTAAAAATAGTAATGCAAATAAATTTAATTATGTTAAAGAAAACATTAATTCTAATTTAGTAATATTAATTGCTGTATTAGTAGTTGTTATTAGAGGTTATATGGGTTATGGAATTCCAACATCTTGGAATAAAACAGTAATTCAAACAGTTATATTTTTCTGTACTATGGGTGTTGGAAAAGCTCTTGGCGGAATATTATCAGACATATTTGGTATTAGAAAAGTAGCTATTTTTTCTACATTAATTGCTATTCCATTCTTATGTTTTGGTGATAAATATATGATTATTTCATTGATAGGAGTAATGTTCTTTTCAATGACTATGGCTATAACACTTGCAATATTAGTTTCTAAATTAAAAAAGAGTCCAGGACTAGCATTTGGTTTAACTACAATAGGATTATTCTTAGGAACTGCCCCTATATTTTTTATAAGAGTTAATATGGTTACAAATATAGTAATTATAATAGTCGCATCTATATTATGTGCAATTGCTTTGGGCTATATTCTAAAGGAGAATAAAAGATGAAGATAGTTTTTAATTATGGAATGGTTAGAGGTAACGAATTGTTATTTTGGACTTATGTTATATCAATGTTATTAATAATGATTATAACAATTATATTTATTATAAAGGAACAAAATGAATCTAAGTAATTTACCTTTCATAATGATTAGATGTTTATTACTAACTATAATTATAGAATTAGTAGTAGGTTTAATTCTTGGAATAAGAAATAAAAAAGATATTATAAATATAATTTTAGTAAATGTAATAACAAATACAATTGTTGTTATTACACCAATAATTGTTTATTTAAGATTTGGATATAAGTTTGAAATAATAACTCTCATTATATTAGAAATTTTAACAGTTTTAATAGAAGGTTTAATATATAAAAAAACATTAAAATATAATAAGATTAATTTAATATTATTTTCATTAATATTAAATATATGTTCTTATTCTATTGGAGAAATAATAAATAAATTTTTATAAAGGAGATTGTATGAATAAAATAAAGAAATTTTTATTATTAAGTTTAATATTGTTAATATCTGTTTTTGCATATAATGTTAAAGCAGATATGGGCGCACCCCAATTTAGGGAAATAGAATTAGTTGTTATTAATCCTGATGGTGTTGACTATTATGATTATAATAATAATTTTGCAGGACATCTAGACAAAGATGATATTGTGTATATAACATATGAAATGGATAATTCATATAGTATTGGTAAAAAAGTATCTGAAAGTGGT
>Ga0129306_1002041_pt1 | contig 19506 bp, 14 predicted proteins | sample P827metagenome_FD_94438 | JGI IMG/M metagenome (GOLD analysis project Ga0129306, IMG submission 94438) | Capybara group fecal microbial communities from Wisconsin, USA - P827 metagenome | ecosystem: Host-associated > Mammals > Digestive system > Large intestine > Fecal | place: USA: Wisconsin... | reverse complement strand
TATTATCTAAATTTACATTTATAGTCTTATAATTCATATCAATTGTAGGTGTATTTAATCCTACATAATTTGATTTTGGTTTTACATATAATTTTCCTTTTCCAGTTCCTCCACTTATATATATATTTGTAGAAGCAGAAGTTTGACCTTCTTCAGGATATAATAAAATATCGCTTGCAACACTATCAAAGTTTGGTGGCATCGAACCATCTGGTGACCAATAATATTGGAATATATATTGCATATGTTTTAATCCAGAATATGACTCTAAATTTAATCCAACTACAGCTTCTGTTCCCCAAGTATTTCCATCTGAATCTGTATACCCAACTTCTGAATTTACTCCATTTTTTGTAGAATACTGAGGATATTTTGATAATCCCCATGTAATATTACTTTCAAATGGTTCTGCTTTATATGCTGTTTTTAAAACAGTTTTAGCATTAGTATCACCATTTTCATCAATTAATGAATTTCTTTTTACTGTTATAGTAAGCTCTTGAGAATTTTGGGTTGGATCCATTTCAAAAAAAGCTTCTCTTTGAATAACTATTGTATATATGTATTCTCCGTTTGGGACTTCTGCAGTTGTAACTTCTTCTCTTGAGAATTCCACTATATAATTTGAAGCAACTGTTTTTCCTTTAGCATTTTCGATAACAGTTCTTCCTGTAGCTATATCATCAAGTCCCCACCCATCATTTGCAATTTTTGAATTTTCATCATTTACTCTAACTTTAAATGTATATTTATTATTCAAAAAAGTTAAATCTTCGGAAATAGCAAGTTTAATTGGACTATTTAGATAATCTTCATCATCTAAATTTAAACTATCAGTTATTCCACTTAAATATGCATATGTAGTTCCATCTTCATAAAATTTATTGGTTATATCCCAAATTTCTCCAGTATCATAATCTATTAAATACTCTTGACCACTTTGAACTTCTATACCCATATTTTTTAAAACTTCTGATGAAAGACAATAATAAGGATTTGTATTTTCATAACTTTCTTCATTATCACCTTTTAGTAAAGCAATCGTTTCTGTTCCTTTTACTTCTTGCAATTCATCAAAAGTTAATGGTTTTCCAAAATATTCTTGCTTATCTCCATTTAATTTATTTTTAGCATATTCCTCTAATGATTTTTGCTGTACCATTTTAAGATTAGATTCAATTACACTATCTTTAGCAGAATGTACAGAATTCAAACCATAATTTATACTAATTGCAGCAATTATTATCATTACTATTATTGTTATTATTAGTGCAATTAATGTTATACCATTTTGAGTTTTAAAACTTTTTTTCATTTGTATCTCCTCATTATTTTTATTCTATTTTATGGTATCATTTCGTATTTTTTTTTTCAACATTTTTTATATTAAATTTAGTTTACAATTTATAATAAAAACAAAAAAGAAACACAAACGTGTTTCTTTTTTATATAATTTTAATTATTTATTATATTGTTCATCAGGAAGCAATTCTTCAATTTTAACACTTTTAACATGTTTAATTTTTTCCCATTTTGTATTTGGTTTTATTAAACATTTTATATTTATCAAAATCCAAGATCCTAAAAATAAAGGATAACAAATAAGTCCTTTTATCATAGGTTTAATTGGTCTTTTATCTAAAAGCATAATTACAAAAGCAATAATCATTGGTGAAAAGAATGTAGTTAATCCAAAACTAATATAACTAGCTATCATTTCACTTAATTCTACACCATTTCCTAAATACATTATTGTATTTATTGCAATTAAAACAAATGAAATTATCATAAATGGAATTCCTAGCATATATAAGAAACCATCAAAGTTCATAAGTTTTTTATGTTTTGTTATTCCTTTTGCTAAATCTTTTAAATAATATTTCATACATTGTAAATGACCAACAGTCCATCTTTCTCTTTGAGACCAACTTGGTTTAAATTCAACAGGTTGCTCATCAAAAACAATAGCATCAACTGCCCAACCTAATTTTTGACCTTTTGAAATATTTATTAAAGAAAATTCAATATCTTCAGTTAAAGTTTTTGTTTGCCATCCATTTGGTTTTATTACATCAAATCTTACCATAAATCCAGTACCATTTATTAATGGAGATAATCCTATATTGTATCTAGCTAAATGATAGAATTTGTTCATCATCCAATAGAAAATTGCATATCCAGAAGATATCCAAGAATCTGTAGGATTTTTAATATCTCTATAACCTTGAACTATATTTTCACCTTGGCATAATTTTAAATTCATTGCCTCTAAGAAATTTTTATCTACTATATTATCAGCATCAAATATACAAAAAGCATCATAATCTGCATTTTCTTCTATTTTTTGTTTTAAAAACCAATTTAACGCATAACCTTTTGTTTTGTGTTCTGCATCAAATCTTTTCATAACAATTGCTCCAGCTTTTTTTGCAATTTCTGCAGTACTATCTTCACAATTATCTGCAATTACATATATATCATATAATTCTTTTGGATAATTTTGTGCTTTAAGACTTAAAACTAAGTTTTCAATAACATCCTCTTCATTATGAGCAGGAATAATTGCCATGAATTTGTGCTTTTTATCTACTAATTTTGGTTTCTCTTTTAATTTTATAAGTGAGCAAAAACTAATTACTAATTGGTATAACCAATATATCGTTAGTATCCATACTAAAGCTTGCCTTAAAATATACAAATACTTCATTTTTTTCCCCTTTTTTCTTATTTTCTCATATCACTCAATTATTATTATAACAATTTTTTCCAAATTATGCAAATTTTTTTAACATTTTCATAAAAAATATTTTTTCTATTATAATATTATATCTCTTTTTAATAAATTATTTTCAATAATTCCGATTCCTATATATTCATTACTAGAATTATATATATTATATATACCATCTGGTTGTTCAAATGTTAATTTTACTCCATTTAAAAACAATTCTAATTTTCTACTATTTAAAATAATTCTTTCTAAATAATTAAAATATTGTTCTATTGTTATTATATTATCATAATCTTCTGATAATTCATCTAATTTTACTGAATCTTCAATTTTAAATTTATCAACTTGAATTCTTTCTAAGTTTTGCATAAAACCAACTGTACCTAGTTCTTCTGCAATATCTTCACAAAGGACTCTTATATAAGTTCCTTTTGAACAAAATACTTCAAATTTTATTTTATTTTCATAATATTCTAATAATTTAATATCATATATTTCAATATCTCTTGGAGCTCTTTCAATTTCAACACCATCTCTAGCATATTCATACAATTTTTTTCCTTTTACTTTTATTGCAGAATACATTGGCGGAATTTGTTGGATTTTTCCTACAAATTTTTTCAATGCAGATTCTATAATATCATTATCAAAAATTGGAACATCATTTTTCTCTATTATATTTCCTTCACTATCACCAGTATCTCTTTTTTCCCCTAAATATAAAGTTGCTATATACTTTTTATCATGTTCAACTAAATACTTAGATAACTTTGTTGCTTTCCCAAGTAAAACTGGCAAAACACCAGATGCCATCGGATCTAGTGTTCCTGTATGTCCAGCTTTTTTCTCATTAAAAATTTTTCCTACTTTTGATACTACTTGTCTAGATGTAATTTCTACTGGTTTATTTATAATTATTATACCATCCATAATTCACCTATTTAAGATATTTTTTTGTTTCATTTATTATTGTTTCTTTTGCTTCTTCAAGAGTCATTTGAAGATTAGCTCCAGCAGCTTTAACATGACCACCACCACCAAATGCTAAACAAATAGAAGACGCATCTACATATTCATTTGAGCGAATAGAAGCTTTAAAGCAATTTTCTTTTTCATATATAAATATAGATACTTCAACACCTTCAATATTTCTTCCAAATTCAACAATTGAATCCATATCACCAGTTTGAGCACCAATTTTTGCTTCATCAGCTTTTGTCATGTATGTATAAGCTATTTTTCCATCTTCTAAAAATTCTAATCTTTCTTTTGCTAAGCTTTCAATTTCAAATCTTGTTTTTGAAATTTTTCTTAATGCATTATTATATATTTTAGCAACATTAACACCTTTGCTTAGTGCCATAGCAGCAAATTCAAAACTCTCTGTTGTTGTTTCTGGAGAACTAAATCCATATGTATCTGTAATAATTCCTGTTACAATACAACTAGCAATATCTTTAGTTATTTCTATTCCTAAATAATCAAAACTAGATGCTAATATTTGCGTACAAGAAGGAGATACTGGATTTACAATATTATAATCTCCAAACATTGTATTTTTATTATGATGATCAATTTGAACTTTTATATCTGTATTTTCAAAAAAATGTCTATATACTTTTGAAACTCTATCTAAGTTCGCACAATCAACTGCAATAGCCATATCATATTTCTTTTCTTTTGGCTCGCTTGTTATCATTTCAATTCCAGGAACAAATTCATAAAGTTTTGGATATTCTTTTAAATATATATCTACATCTGTTTTTCCCATATTTTTTAACATAAGTCCCATACTGCAAACACTACCTATAGCATCTCCATCTGGATTTTCATGTGTTAATATTACAAAACTATTAGATTTTTTTATTTCTTCATATATTTCATCTAAAGTCATATCTACTCCTATATAACACTCAAAAACATTTTTTGAGGTTTATTTTTTTAAATCATTAGTTATATCTTTAAGTATCTGATCAATTCTTGAACCATATTCCAAAGATTCATCAAATTCAAAAACTAATTCTGGTGTTATTCTTAAGTTTACTTTTTTTGCAAGTATACTTCTAATATGACCAGATGATTTTTTTAATATTGCTAAATTTTGTTTATTATTTGTAGCACCTATCATACTTACATAAATTCTAGCATATCTAAAATCTGGTGTAGTACTTACTTTTGTTACACTAATCAATCCAGTTAAATGAGGATCTTTTAATTCTAAACTTATAATTTCACCAATTTCTTTTTTTAATTCTTCATTTATTTTGTTCATTCTATTACTGTTTGCTGGCATTATTTCACCTCTTCCATTACATAAACTTCTAATGTATCTCCTTCTTGGATATCATTAAAGTTTTCTATTTGAAGACCGCATTCATAACCTTTATCAACTTCTTTAACATCATCTTTAAATCTCTTCAATGATATTAATTTTCCATCATGAATTACTATATTATCTCTTATTACTCTTAATCCTGCATTTCTTGTAACTTTTCCAGAAAGAACATAGCATCCTGCAATAGTTCCAACATTTGATACTTTAAATGTTTGACGAATTTCAGCAGTACCAATAACCACTTCTTTAAATACTGGATCAAGCATACCTTTCATAGCCGCTTCAACATCGTTTATTGCATCATAAATTACTGAATATTGTTTTATTTCAACACCATCATTATCTGCAATAGCCTTTGCCATAACATCAGCTCTAACATTAAATGCAATTATTATAGCATTTGAAACTTTAGCTAAAGTAACATCTGATTCTGTAACACCACCAACATTTGAGTGAATAACTTTTACTTTTACTTCTCCATTTGATAATTTTTCTAATGATTGTTTTAATGCTTCAACAGAACCTTGAACATCAGCTTTAACTATTAAGTTTAATTGTTTTAAGTTTTGTGATTCGATTTGATTAAACAAATCATCAAGACTAACTGCTCTATTATTAGCAAGTTCTTTTTCTCTAGCTTCTCTTTTTCTCTTTTCGATTAAATGTTTAGCTGTTTTTTCATCTTTTACTTCATAGAAAGTATCACCTGATTGAGGAACATTATTTAATCCAGTAATTTCAACTGGTGTTGATGGTCCTGCTGATTTAACAGCTTTTCCTTTATCGTTAGTCATTGTTCTAATTCTACCTATTGTAGAACCAACAATAATTGTATCACCAACATCTAACTTACCTCTTTGTACAAGCATTGTAGCAACTGGTCCTCTTTTTTGATCAAGTTTTGCTTCTATTATTGTACCTTTAGCTTGTTTTGTTGGATTTGCTTTTAATTCTAATATATCAGCTTGTAAAAGTACCATTTCAAGGAGATTATCTATACCTTCACCTTTTTTTGCAGAAATAGGAACATAAATTGTATTTCCTCCCCATTCTTCTGGTACTAATTCATATTGCATAAGTTCTTGTTGAACTTTTGAGAAATTAGCATCTGGTAAATCCATTTTATTTACAGCTACTATAATTGGAATTTCAGCAGCTTTAGCATGATTTATAGCTTCAACTGTTTGAGGCATAACTCCATCATTAGCAGCAACAACTAGAATTGCTATATCTGTTATCATTGCACCTCTAGCTCTCATACTAGTAAATGCCTCATGACCTGGTGTATCTAAGAATGTAATATCTCTATCATTTATTTTTACTTGATATGCACCTATATGTTGAGTGATACCACCAGATTCTCCTTCTATTACATTTGTTTTTCTAATTGCATCTAGAAGAGAAGTTTTACCATGATCAACGTGTCCCATAACAACAATTACTGGTGGTCTTGATACTAATTCTTCCTCAGTATCTTCTGTTTCATCTATAAGTTTATCTTCATCTGTAACAACTACTTTCTTTGTTGCAGTAATTCCATATTCACCAGCTATTAAAAATGCAGTATCAAAATCAACTTCATTATTTATTGTAGCTAAAATTCCAAGTGAAAGTAATTTTTTAATAACATCTCCACTTGTTACTTTCATTGTCATAGCTAAATCTTTAACAGTTATTGTTTCTGGAATAGTAATTTCAGTTAATTTAAATATTTTTTGTTTTGATTTTTCTTCTACTTTTTGTTTTGATTTTTTATTCTTTCTATTTCTATCAGAACTTAAATCATAATAATCATACATTTCATCATCATTGAAATTACTATGTTTTTTAAGATTATTTAATTTTCCATTATCAAAATCAGAACCATTTCCTTTTCTGTTTTTCTTTGGTTGTCTTTCTTCTGATTTTGAATTCATTTTTTGTTTATCTCTAGCTTTGTTATTTGAATATTCTCTTACATTTTCTTTTTCAGCAGGCATATCCATTTCCATAATATTTTTTATTTTTTTATCTATGCCTCTGTCATCTAATCCTCTATTATTGTTGTTTCTGAAATTTCCTTGATTTCTATTATCATTATTTTTATTATAATTTGGATTATTTCTTCTTTCTACAAAACCGTTTTTTCCATCTTTATTGAAGCCATTTTTGTTATTATTTTGGTCTCTATTAGCATAATTATTATTACCATAATTATTTCTATTATTATAATTACCTCTATTTTCTTTATTGTAATTTGATTTATTTCTATCATCTCTATTGTAATTGTTATAATTATTTCTAGGTTGATTATTTGTAACTGGAGTATTTTCTACTACATCTTCTTTTTTCACTTCTGAAGCAGGAGTAGCTTTTACATCTTCTTTTTCTTGAGCTTCCACTTTTTCTACAAGAGCACTTTTTGGTTCTTCAACTTTTGCTGTTTTTTCTTCTTTTTTAGTTTCTTTTTTTCCTATTCCTAATAATTCACTTACAGTAAGAGGTCTTGTAGGCTTATCTCTATAAACAATATTATAATCTTTTTTTCTATTATTATTATCTATGAACCCTACTTGAGCTTTTGATTTATTGCTCTCTTTTTTCTCTGTTTTTTCAGCTTCATCATCATATATTTTTACATTTCTTCTTATAATAACTGGCTCCTCTTTGCTTTTCTCTTCTTTGCTCTTCTCTTTTTTATTATCCATAGATTTTGTTTTTGTCTCTCCTTTAATCAATAATTTCTCTAACTTCTTTTCTTCCTCTTCTGTAATTGAACTAAGATGAGTTTTTACATCAATTCCATTTTGGTTAGCAATATCAATTACTTCCTTATTAGGTAATCCAAGTCTTTTTGCTAATTCATATACTTTTGTTTTACCCAATTACTTCACCTCCGCACTAATTTTATTTTTTATAGCTTCTGCTAAATTTTCGTCTTGTACGCCGATAACTGCTCTATTTACTTTTCCAATAGCTTTGCTATTTTCATCTATAGTTCCATAAATTAACATTGGAACATTGTATTTCTCACAAGAAAACTTAAAATTTTTAATTGTTCTTTCTGCAGAATCAGATGCAACAATAACTAATTTTAATTTTCTTTTTTCTAATTTTTCTAAAACGATATCTGTACCAGAAACTATTTTACCTGCTTTGGCAGAGATTCCCAGTATTCCTAAAATTTTATTTATCAACAATTACACCTCTTATATTTTCATAAAATTCTTGAGATATTTCTCTTTCAAAAGTTCTTTCTAATTTTTTAGATTTTATAACTTTTTTCAAGCATTCTTCTGATTTACATATATATGCGCCTCTACCATTTTTCTTGCCTGTTAAATCAATTTCGATATTTCCTTCTGGAGTTCGTACAATTCTTAACAATTCATGTTTTTCTTTTTGCTCATTACAAGCTATGCATCTTCTTGCTGGTTTCTTTTTAGATTGCATATAATCACATCCTATTCTTCTACATTTGAATCATCTGTAGTTTCTTCATTATTTTCAACTATTTCTTCATCTTCTCCAGCCATTTGTTTTTCAATCATTTCTCTTATTTGAGATTCTGATTTAATATCAATTTTCCAATTTGTAAGTTTTGCTGCTAAACGAGCATTTTGTCCAGATTTTCCTATAGCTAATGATAATTGATCATCTTTTACAATTACTTGTGCAAATTTTTCTTCTTCTCTTATATCAACAGCTAATACTTGAGCTGGAAGTAAAGCTGCAGCAATATATATTGAAGGATCTTCATTCCATTCAATAACATCTATTTTTTCACCATTTAATTCATTTATAATGTTTTGAATTCTAACACCTTTTTGTCCAACACAAGAACCAACTGGATCTATATTTTCATTTTTCGAATAAACAGCAACTTTACTTCTATATCCTGGATCTCTTGAAACGCTTTTTATTTCAATTAATCCTTCATATATTTCTGGAATTTCAAATTCAAATAATTTTCTAACAAAATCAGGATGACTTCTAGAAACTATTGCATGAGGAACTCCTTTTGCACCTCTTTCAACATCTAAAACATATCCTCTAATTTTATCATTTACTTTATATTTTTCTGTTGGGATTTGTTCTTTTAAAGGCATTACTCCTTCTAATTTTCCTAAATCCATAACAACGATATTTCCATCAGCTTTTTGAATTAAACCAGAAACTATTTCACCTTTTTTATCATTATATTCAGTAAAAGTAATTTCTCTTTCAACTTCTCTTATTTTTTGAACAACAACTTGTTTTGCTGTTTGAGCTGCAATTCTACCAAAATCTTTTGGTACAATTTCCATATTAACAATATCTCCAACTTTGCATGTTTTGCTTATTTTTTTAGCTGGTGTTAATTCAAGCTCTAATAAAGGATCTTCTAATTTGTTATCTTCTACAACAGTTCTTACTGAATATACATGAACAGCTCCTGTAGATTTGTCTATTGTAACTTTAACATTATCAACAGAATCAAAATTTCTTTTATAAGCAGTAACTAATGCTACTTCTAAAGATTCTATTAAATAGTCTTTTTTTATCCCTCTTTCTTTTTCAAGTTCATCCATTGCTTCTACAAATTCTCTCATTTCAACTGGCTTCATTTTCCAAATTCCTCCTTTTACCATTCAAACACAGTTTTTGCAACTGATATATTACTTTTTTCTATTGTTAAAATTTTGTTTTCATTTTCTATTACAAGGTTATTATCATTATATTCTTTAAGTATACCTTGTATTTCTTTTTGTTTATCAATAGCTTTAAATAATTTCAAAACTATTTCATTACCAATTTGGCTTTGAAAATGTTTATCTTTTCTTAAAACTCTTTCTAAACCTGGTGATGAAACTTCTAAGAAATATTGATCTTTTATATAATCAGCTTCATCTAAAACATTATTTATAGCATTATTTACTTTTTCACAGTCATCAAGATTTATTCCTTCTTCATTATCTATTACTATTCTTAAGAAATAATCTGGACCTTCTTTTACATAATAAACATCATATAAATCATATCCTAAATTATTGATAATATCTTCTAAAAGAACTGTTACTTTAGTTTCTATATTAGAACTCAAAATTTCACCTCCAAAAACGACTGAAGAGTGAGATTTGCTCTCACTCTTCTAGTTATATAATTTTGCCACTAGTATTATACCGTATTTTTATTTATATTGCAAGTATTTTCTATAATTTTATTATATTTTTATTCATACCATTCAAACATATAATCATCAAGTACAACTGTATCTCCATCAGAAACACCTTTTTCTCTTAAAGCTTTATCTATACCCATTTTCTTAAGCATTCTTTGAAGATATGCAAATGATTCATTATCTCCAACATTTACTCTTCCCATAAGTCTTACTACAGCAGGGCCTTTTACAACAAATTCCCCATTTATTACTTCAACTGTGAATTCATCTTGTTCATCTTCTAATGTATATACAATTCTATCATCAATATCCACAACTTCTTCTTTTGGAAGAGTTTTTATAACTTCTGCTACATGATTAAATAAATCATTTAATCCTTCACCAGTAACTGCAGATATTTTAAATATCTCCATATCATTTTCTTTTGCAACTTTTTCTAGTGATTTGAATAATTCTTCATCTTGCATACTATCAATTTTGTTTGCCACTATTATTTGTTTTCTTCCTGCTAATTTTTCACTATATTTTCTTAATTCTTCATTTACCTTATTGAAATCATCAACAGGATCTCTACCTTCACTACCAGATACATCTATTACATGAAGTAACAATCTTGTTCTTTCTATATGACGAAGAAATTGTATACCAAGACCAACACCTTCACTAGCACCTTCTATAATACCAGGAATATCAGCCATTACAAAACTATCTCCATGCTCTGTGTTTACAACACCTAAATTTGGATCTATTGTAGTAAAATGATAATTTGCAATTTTTGGAGTAGCTTTTGTTACTCTTGAAAGAATTGTTGATTTTCCAACATTTGGGAAACCTAATAAACCAACATCAGCTAAAAGTTTTAATTCAAGAATTATTTCTTTTTCTAAACCTTTTTCACCATCTATTGCAAAATTTGGAACTTGACGAGTAGCAGTAGCAAAATGAGAATTTCCTTTTCCACCTCTACCACCTTTTAAAACAAGTTCAACTTGATTTTCTTCAGATAAATCAGCAATTACTTTCCCTGTCTCTGCATCTTTTATTATAGTTCCTATTGGAACTTTTATATATAAATCTTCACCATATTTTCCATTACAATGATTTCCACTTCCAGACTCACCATTTGTTGCTTTAAATTTTTTATTATATCTGAAATCTATTAAAGTATTTTTATCTTTATCTACTTGGAAATAAATGCTTCCACCATTTCCACCATCTCCACCATCAGGACCACCTGCGGCAACATATTTTTCTCTTCTAAATGTGATTGCACCGTTTCCGCCATCTCCTGATTTAATTATTATTTTTGTATAATCTGTAAACATTATCAGTTCACTCCTTTATTTTTTATAACATACTTTAGCATTATATCATAAGTGACGGGTTAATTCAACCACTAAATATTAGTCAAAATAATCTAATTTCATCGCTTTCTTTATTTTAACCATTTGCTCTTTTGCAACTTTTCTTACTTTTTCAGTTCCTTCTAATAAAATTCTATCAACTTCTTCTGGGTGCTCTTCATAATATTTTCTTTTCTCTTTAATTGGTTTAAGTGTATTTATTATATTTTCTGCAAGTTCTTTTTTACAAGCTACGCAACCTCTTTGACCCATTTTACATTCACTGCAAGCTTTACGACAAGCATCTTCTCCAGAAAATAATTTATGATAATAATATACCATACAAACATCAGGATTTCCTAAATCATCTTTTTTTATTCTATTTGGATCTGTTACAGCGCTTCTAACTTTTTGGATAATTTCTTCATCAGAATCTGATAAATAAATAGCATTTCCTAAAGATTTACCCATTTTTTCATTTCCATCTAAACCTTTTATTCTTTTATTGCTAGATAAAACAGCTTCTGGTTCTTCTAAAGTATCTCCATAAATACTATTGAATTTTCTTACTATTTCTCTACATTGTTCTATTAATGGAAGTTGATCTTCACCAACTGGAACTATTGTACCATTTACACAAGTAATATCTGCTGCTTGGCTTACAGGATATCCTAAAAATCCATAAGTTACACTTTCTCCAAATATAGCTTTCTTTTGAGCTATTTCTGTTTTTACAGTAGGATTTCTTTCAAGTCTAGCAATTGTAACTAAATTTGAATAAAAAACTGTAAGTTCAGCAATTTCTGGAATCATTGATTGTAAAAATATAGTTGTTTTATTTGGATCAATTCCTACAGATAAATAATCACAAACAACTTCTCTTACATTTTTTCTAACTTTTTCTGGATTATTAAAATTATCTGTTAAAGCTTGAACATCTGCAACCTCTATAAAAGTTTCATATTCATTTTGAAGTTTTACTCTATTTTGAAGTGATCCAAAATAGTGTCCTATATGTAATCTTCCTGTTGGTCTATCACCTGTTAATATTCTTTTTTCGCTCATATTATTTTCCTTTCAAATTAACTTAATATAATTTTTTGAGCGAGCAATGCTCGCTCATTTATATCATTTGTAATTATTATCCTAATACTTTTGAAGTTTTAATATAATCTATTATTGTAAAAATTTCATTAGCAGTTGTATCTTGATATTCAACTTGAGGAGTTAAATCTTCTTTTTCATCATATCTATATTTTTTCAAAAATCTGTATGTATCAAGTTCCGCTAATTCTTCTCTAGTAATTTTCTCATCTACTGGAAGATTTCTACCTTCTCTTTGATTTATTATTTCTCTAACTTTTTCTTTTATGATTATAAAGTTTTGTTTTAATTCTTCTTCAATAACAACTAATCTCTTTACATCATTTTCTACTAATTCATCATCATCATTTTCTCTAATAAACATTTCTATTTCTGCAACAAGTTCATGAATACTATAATTATAATCTAATCTGAGTTTTCTTGCCATTGTTTTTCTTATTGCATCTTGACGAATCATAATTTGTTCAATCATTATTTCGTCTTGTTTATTTTTTCCAGTAAAAATTCCTAATATTTTTTCTAATGGATTTTTATCTTTTATAATTTCTAAATCGTCTCTTAATTTTTTTAGCTCTGCTTCTCCTCTTATTTCTAAAAGTAAATCCGCAATATTTCTTTTTAATTCATTTTCTTCTATGATAGCCATTTCTTCAAAACGATTTATTTTCTTTCTTCCAACAGAGCTCTTTGGATTATTCAAATAATTTAAAAGAGTACTTACTTGAAGACTTACTTCATAAAGTTTATCTAATTTTTCTAAACCTAAATCTTTTTCAAAATTATATATATGTTCTGCTTTTTCAGATATTTTTGAAATTAAATCTTTTAAATCATCTAATTGTTTTCTCATTTCAAAACTATTATTTAAAGCACTATATCTTCCACCAATATTTCCAGCAATTTTGGCAAAACTTTGTTGTTTATAAATTAAATATCCAATATACTCGCCAATTCTTGAAACTGCGTTTTCATTTTCATGGATTATTTCCATTACTTCTTTCATTTTATTAGTTAATTCTTCATTTTCAATTTCATCATTTTCTTCATTAACTTCAGCTTTTATATCTTCAATTTCACCAGTAGATTCTGAATAATCTGCATCTACATTTTCATTTTCATCATTTTCTGAAATATCTGAATCATCAGTAATTTCATTATTATCTGTTTTCTCAGTAGGTTCTTCAGTAATTTCTTCTGGTACAACAATGTTTTCTGATTCATTATTTTCTCCTGAAATTTCTTCTGAATATTCCTCTTTGAACTCTTCATTGTTTTCTATTTCTTCTGTAACCACTTCTTCTGGATAAACATCTTCTGGATTCATATCTTGATATTTAACATCTAAGTCATAACATTCTGACATAACATAAATAGTAACACTCTTTTTCCAATTTGTTATATAGTCTGTACATTCTTTTATTTTTTCATAAATTGTTTTTACTTGATCTTTTAAATCATCAACTTCTTTATTTAATCTTTCTAGATTTTCTTCATCTAGATTAATTTCATATTCTGAATAATTTTCTAAAACTCTTTTTTTATCTAAATCTTGTTCTGTTTTTGCAGAAAGTTGTTCTAATTTTCTTATATTTTCATATAAGTTTTGGCTTTCTTTTTCAAGTCTGATAACTTCATTTAGTTTTATATTTATATAATCTGAATTTCCTAAAATATTTATATACAAATTTTGTTTTTCTTCTTTTGGCATTCCTTGTAGTCCTTGTTTCTCTAAAGAAACATTATAAGTTTTTACTATTTTATTATCAACTCTTATATCTTCATTATTGCTAATTGACTTTATTTTTGTAAAAGGTGAAATTAAAATATCATTTTTATTTTCTATATCTATATTTTCCAATTCGTCAAAATCTATATATGCAACATCACTAGAACCTTTTATATACATAATTGCAGGTTCATTCCATGCACAAGCATATTTTTTTTCAGCCAATTCCCTATTAGAAGTTGCTTCTAAACACTTATCTATAAAAGTTTCTGATTTAAATCTTTCAACTTCTATAACATTAGTTCCTCTTATATATGCCCACTCATCTATTTGATTTCTTTTTATTTTTATTTTTTGTAATAATTCATATATTATCTTTAAGGCTTTTAAATCACGTACTAAAGTTTCTCTATCATATGTAATTTTTACACTTTCACTTTCAATATCGTCTCTTAAAAGTGATATATCAGAATTGCTATCACTAACAAGCAATTGATTTATCACTTTATACTCACCTTTTTTATACAATTCAATAGCTTCTTTTTCTTCATTAGTTAATTGGATTTTCATTTTAAATACCACCCTTATTTTTTATCATCCATATTTTATCATTTATGTAATTTTTTAGCAATATATTTGAAACATTTTTATAATAATTGTTAATAGCAAAAAAAAGAAATAACAGAACCTTAATTCTGTTATTTTCTTTTTTATCTTACAGTATATGTTCCATTACTTACTTCTACATAACCAGCACCAGAACCAACACCTTGTTTTCTCATATTTACATTATTAAGCGGATTTCCTGTAATTCCTAATTTTGAATTTATATTTAAAGTTCCTATACTTGTATTTGGATTTGTATATCCAGATAAAGTAGCTGTAGTTTGAAGTGATTTTTGATCTAATAAAAATCTATAATATGAAACATCATCTCCTTGATTTATATAATCATATTTTGCAGTTACAATACCTGCTTGTAAATATATTGGACATTGATTTGCACCATTTCCATAAGCAGTACCATCTGTATATAAATTACCATTATATGCATATATTTTATTATTTCTAGAAACAGTAATAGTTCCTCCAGAACCTCCAGCTCCGCCAAAACCTGTACCATGAGTAGTATATGAATGCCAGCCTTGATTTGCAATTCCTCCAAAAGCAGTAACTGCCCTATTAACGCCATCTATATCTATGCCTTCACCGCCTCTGAAATAGCCTCCGCCGCCAAGATAAGTAGGATGTCCACTACGTGTACCCCAGCCAACATCACCATCTTTACCATTATATGAAGTATGAATACCACCTTCACCTGCTCCACCAGTATAGCCACCGCCACCAGCACAGCAAGTTCCACCGGCACCGCCGCCTCCACCGCCGCCAATTCCAGCAGCAGGATATCCTCCAGCGCCACCTCCAGTAGCACCTGTACCATTTGTTCCAGCGCCACCAGAACCACCAGCGCCACCATATGCATAAACTGTTACAGAGCCTGTTATATTAACAGTTCCACAACTTTCACCAGCTTCACCGCTAGCACCTAGCCCAGTTCTATATGCACCGCCTTTTCCACCGTTACCACCAATTCCAGCACCAGCTCCTCCGCCGCCTGCACATCTTTGATCATTTCCACCAGTTCTAGTTCCACCATTTCCTGCATTTCCACCAATAGCCTTTATTGTTCCATTTCTTCCAGAAAGATTTAATGTAGCTGTTGGAGGTACTCTTATTCCAGCATATCCTCCTTTTCCTGGAACAGCTCCACTTGCATCTTCACCAAAAGTTGAATTTACTGTTACATTTCCTTCTACTGTTAAATTTAATACAGAGCCTTCATTTAAATTTATTGCAGCTCTTTTCAATCCTTCATTTGTTATATTTAAATTTGATAATAATTTTATACTTACAGTTGTATAAGCTGGAATATCAAAAGAAACATCTTCTAATTCCTCTGCTGTTATTATCGCATAATTATCTGTTGATGAAACTATATCTAATTCATCTCCACTATGTGGAGCTATTAATACATCATTATCATCCAATGATGCTACATATCCTAAATTTTCACTTCCAAATTTTTGAATTTTCCATATTCCATCTTCTACAGTTAAATATGCCATTTCTCCTTGAAAATCTTTTATTAAATATGAATACTCTCCATTTAAATCTGTAAATCTTGCAATATTAGCAACAATATTACCTGACTCGTTTTGAATATTTTCTTCAATGCCATCTAATTCAGATAATAAAAACTCTCTAAGATCTTTATCACCAACAAAATTTCCAGAATTATATTTTATTATAGCTTGCTCTAAAATATCTTTTTTAGCTCTTTGCTCTTCTGTTAACTTAGCCTTTTCTGCCATTTCAATAGAACCATCTTTTCCCATTACATTGACAATTACTACTCCAGCAATTATAAGCATTACAATTATTGTAATTACTAAACTTATCAATGTTATTCCTTTAGATTTCATGACTCTCATAAAATAACCTCTTTTCTTTCGTAATTTATGGTTTGGGTGGTTAGATTCTCATCCCCCAAGGGGACTTCCTCGCTTCGCTCACAGCGCCACTAGCCTTCGGCCTATATTTCTGCTTACGAACCAGCCGTATTATTAATAAAATAAAACACCAGCTTTCAGCTTTGTTTTATTTTGTTATGGTTCGGGTGGTTAGATTCGAACTAACGAATGGCGGAGTCAGAGTCCGCAGCCTTACCACTTGGCGACACCCGAATATTTACAAAAAATATTATATTATATTATCATTTTTTTGTAAATATTATATATATATTCAATTTTAATCTTTAGCTGTTTTATTTCTAAAGATACCATTAGTTCCTTCTGTATATCCTGCACCAGAACCAATACCTTGTCCAAATTTAGTTACTTTAACTTTTTTCTTTCCAGTAACCTTATTTAAAACAAAAGTCATTCCCTCAACTTTTTTATATGAATATTTTTCTGTAGATTTTCCATCTTGATTATAAATTCTAGTATATTCTGTAGAAGAATTATCTGTTATTTTATTTCCATTGTATGCATTTATATTAGAATAATCTGTTTTTTCTAATATACCTCCATTACCACCTTTTCCTCCAGTACTACTGTATGAATTTATATCACTTCCGCAACCCAAAAATCCACCTAAGCAAAGACTAGATCTATCTTTCTTTTTGCTATCTATACCATCTGGTCCAGAAAAATATCCTCCGCCTGAATAATAATATTCATATCTATTTTTATCATTTAAATGTCCACCTGCAAAACCGTCTTTTCCGCCTACAAATAAATCTTCTCCTTCTACAGAGATACTAGCACCTCCAGAAAAACCACCTGCACCTAGAAGTTTTGTAGCGCCGCCACCTCCGGCACCACCGCCTCCAATACCAGCGCCAGGATAACCTCCACCTGCACCAGCTCCTTCTAAAGTGGAATTACCACCTTCAGCACCAGCTCCACCATATGCATTTAAGTGAATTTTATCAGCCACTATAACAGTTCCGCAATCTTCACCATCTCCGCCATTATCTGATTTTATTTCTTTTGCCATGCCACCTTTTCCACCGTTGCCTCCTATACCAGCACCAGCGCCTCCGCCACCACAGCCTAATTTCAAATCATTTTCATCATAGGTTCCGCCTTTTCCTGCAGGACCTCCATAAACATTTACTACTCCATTTCCTCTAAACTTTAAATTTGATGTACTAGGAAGTTTTATTCCTGCATATCCACCTTCAGCCGTTATTTTATTATATTCTATCTCTTCATTTCCATTATATAAAGAAGAAATTGTTAAAGTTTTATATGCATATATATCTAGAGAACTATTATTTCCAACTTCAATTGCAGGTTGATTTTTATTCTTATTATTTACCTCTATATCATCTAAAAAAACAAATCCTACACTTTGATAATCTCCAACTACATAATCATAGCAATCGCTTCTAACTTCTTTGGAAATTATATATACATTTTTATCTTCAATAGGTATATTTTCCTTACTTGTTAAATCTATTGATTTTATATAATTTTCAACTGATTTTTTTGCCATTTCATCGTTTTCAAATTTAACCTGACCTTTTAACTCAAAAGACTCACCTCTAGCATCAGGAAGTAAAATTCCATAATCTGATTTGTATTTTATAACAACCAATCTATCAGAATACCAATAGTCATCTATATTACCTAATCTTCTATCTTTATTTAAAAAAGCTTCAAAAGTAAGTTGAAGATCTGTTGTTTTTTGCATATTATAAGAAGTTAAAACTAAATTAATTCCTTCAGAAGTTTGATTTCCCATAGTTTCTTTACCAGCTGTTTGTGCTTTTGACAAAACTAAAATTCCATCTTTTAATAATCCTAATAAAACATATATTAGAATTACCGCTAAAACCGCTATAATTATTATTGATATTAAACTTATACCTTTTTTTTCATAAAAACTCTTTTTCATTAGTACTTCTCCTAATTAAAACTTCTTTTATTGCGCAACCTCTTACTCATCTTTTTAATCTATTTTATATTATCATACACACCAAAAATTATCAACGAATATTATTTATCATTTATATTACAATTTTTTCCGTCCAAAAATCAATCTTATTTAATAAAAAACCCCACATAATAAATATGCGGGGTTTTTATTATTCTTTTACTTCAGATTCTTCTGAATCTTCATATAAACCTTTTCTTGTTAAATTTATTCTTCCTTGATCATCTATTTCATATACTTTTACAGTAACTTCATCTCCAACTTTTAATACATCTTCAACTTTATTTATTCTTTCTTTGCAGATTTTTGATATGTGAAGTAAACCTTCTTTTCCTCCACCTAAATCTACGAAAGCTCCAAATGTAGCAATTTTACTTACTTTTCCAGTATATATTCCATCTTTTTCAATTTCACGAGTAATATCTTCAATTATTCCTTGAGCATCTAATGCACCTTTTATATCATCTGAATAAATAAATACTGTTCCATCTTCTTCAATATCAATTTTAACACCAGTTTCTTCAATGATTTTATTGATAACTTTTCCTCCAGAACCAATAACATCTTTAATTTTATCTGGATTAATTTTCATATTTATAATTTTTGGAGCATATTTAGATATTT